>Ga0209063_1000025_pt1 | contig 196493 bp, 200 predicted proteins | sample KloWWTmeKNB19Kit_FD_187177 | JGI IMG/M metagenome (GOLD analysis project Ga0209063, IMG submission 187177) | Active sludge microbial communities from Klosterneuburg, Austria, studying microevolution and ecology of nitrifiers - Klosterneuburg... | ecosystem: Engineered > WWTP > Aerobic digester... | reverse complement strand
TCTTATCAGGGTGGTCAACATCGCAGGAATGATCTCACACTCATGTCAAATAAAGGGGTGGTCAACATCGTAGGAACAGGTGGTCACGATGATCGGAACAGGTGGTCAGGATGGTCGGTATTATACAAATACTCAACTTCCGCTTAGACGTAGTGGTCAATGATATTTGCGGGCTCACCGGAAAGGCCATCATCACTGACATCTGCAAAGGCATTTAGGCGACAGTAAACAAGCGATTTGACCTAAATATTTTGTAAATTTGAAAGGTATTTAAGACTGAAAAATATGTTCAACACAATAGAAATAGATAGAAGTAATTTGACAATAATGGGTGTTAAGTTTTCGGACTTAAAAACATTAGAAAGCACTGCAAACGCCTTGGGGAGTAATATGTTTGAAGGATTTAAACCGACACCAAAAGGTATTCAAATCATAAGGGACTATGTGACTGGTAAAATATCACTAACAGAACTTGTTGCATTCGCTAAGCAAAAAGCCTATGTCTAATTCATACAAATACATAGACCCTGACTTCACTTACACTGACCCCAAGACAGGACTTTTACGGAACTTACAAGACATAACCGACCCAGATGTATTGCTCTTTGTGGAGAGCGGTGTGGTAACAAAACAACTTCAAGAACTTTACGAAAGCCCAATAAAAATAAAGGGTATTGACAGCCTTTTTGAAATCCACAAACATTTATTTCAAGACATGTACGTTTGGGCTGGAAAAAAGAGAATAGTTGAAATTAGCAAGGACGGTAAACAGTTTTTCCCTACTTCACACTTTGACAACGCATTTAGCTACATTTACCAGCTAATTGCTGAGTTCAAGAAAATTCCGAAAGACAACAAAAAACTCTTAGCCGAGAAATTGGCGGAAATTTTAGATAATATCAACTACTTACACCCATTCAGGGAAGGAAACGGACGAACACAAAGAGAGTTTTTAAGACTGTTGGCGTTAGAAAAAGACTTAACATTAAATCTCAACCCGCCAGACAAAAAAAGTGTTTACGAACGATATATGAAAGGAACTATTGAAAGTGAAGTTAGGACTTTGGCAGAGTTGATTTTTGAGCTAATGGACAAGAATGATAAATAGAAAAACGGCTGATAACAACTAAGGCTTCGTTGGGTACGCAGTGCCAACAATGAAGCCGCAGGTTGAACGGAACCCACCACGGCGGGCAGGCTCTACGGTAGCCGCTGCTGCACTTTGGATTTGCCGTTCTTAGAAGTTGGCGTATTTTGCAGATCAGGCAGGGTCTGTTTTTTATTGGGGCGATTGGGGGCTGACTTTTCTGATTTTTTTCATATAGGTACACAAAATCCCTTACCCATAAATATCAGTTCACAAATTCACGATGGCTTAACTGCATCATCTTGTTAATGCCTTGCTCATGGTAAACATTATACGAAGAAGCAACATTTTTATACAACTTGAATTTTGACAAAAAATGGCGGATCCGAAAAGCCTTACGAGTAGGACAACTAAAAAAAGATTACAACAATGACAAAGCATCTTTTAATGATCGGGACAATGGTAACAACTATTTTAATGACTTCGTGCAATCAGCAAACCAAAAATGAAACATCGGAGGCAAATGAAACCGAAACAACATCTAAAACATCAGAAGACATCGTAACGCAGAATTTGACCGACAAAGACGGAAATAAACTCAATTTAGTATTTAACAATGCCAAGGACAATGTGACCATCACTTATAAAGGCGAAACTGCAGAACTACCAAGCCAAAAACCTGCATCTGGAATATGGTATAAAAACGACCATTATGAATTGAGTGGAAAAAGCAACGACATTACACTTACAAAAGATGGACAAGTGGTTTTTGAACATCAGGATGATAAGGTAGAAATTGTTGCAAAAAGTGAAAAGGGCGATGTTTTAAATATGACGTTTAATAACACTAATGGAACACTAAAAGCATATTTGAATGGTGGCGAACAAATCGACCTCGTTGAGCAAAAATCTGCATCTGGAATTTGGTATAAGAATGACCATTATGAATTATCTGGGAAAGGTGACAAATACGAACTACTAAAAGATGGAAAAACGGTATTCCAAAACTAATACTACCGCTTGAACATGGTATTGCCAAAAGCAGGGCTGAATACTTCGACAAGCTCAGCACAGGCGCTTCAATGGGGTATTTGTGCAAGGTTCATCCGCCGCGGCGGATCTTCGATTGAACTATTGTGCTAAAAATCCCGCCCTTCGCCAAGCCGCAAACCGTTGTGCGTCAAGCTCCGTGTCAACTTTCGGGTGACACAGGAATACAAACATTGAGTTATTTTCATTAAATTTGACACATGAACACAATGCGAATTGACATTTTGAATCCTAAAGCCGCAAGACTATTAAAAGACTTAGCAGACTTGAATCTCATTGCTATTCAAGACACTTCAAAAAATGGCTTTGCAAGCGTTCTTAAAAAGCTACGTTCAAAAGCAAAATCTGCACCAACATTTGACGAAATAACCAACGAAGTTGAGTTGGTAAGAAGCAAACGTTATGCAAAATAGGGTCAGCAGAATCATAATTGACACAAATCTTTGGATTAGCTTTTTAATAACCAAGGACTTTTCTAAACTTGACGAAATTATTTTTTCAAGAAATGGTATTTTAGTTTTTAGCCAAGAGTTACTTGACGAATTTTTGGAAGTAGTAAAACGACCAAAATGTAGACGTTTCTTTTCATCTGTAGACATCGAAGAAATACTTGAAACAATAGATGAATATGCCACTTTACAAAAGTTCAAACTAAAATCGAAGTTTGTAGAGACCCGAAAGACAATTTCCTACTATCATTATCAGTTGACGGCAACGCAGACTTTTTATTGACAGGCGACAAAGACTTATTAGACCTGACCAGATTTGGTAAAACAACAATCATTACAATTTCGGACTTTCTGCGAGACAAATAGCACGAACGCAAAACATTGCATTGGCATTATGGCGGCTGACGAATATAGGCTCAACAGTTGTGCTACTATTTAGCTTTTGTGCTATATTCGGCTGACGAAATGCTATTGCCGCCACTTCAACCTTAGCGGTCATTCCCCCTATTCCGGCAAGCAGAATTAAATTCTTTAGCTAACGGGACGCAGCGTTTACGAACTTTATACAGACTCTCTGCAAGGCCGATTTAAACACTGGTGGTTTAAAACCCCGTGCGTCATTCTGGTTGAAATGCAATGTCAATTCAATTTGGCAGTTGTTGAATTCAGTGGTGGTGTTACGATTTATCGCAGCAACCCCGTTCAGCATATTCTATAATCTATACTGCATTTTCTTAGAGTCATTTTTATTCTCTTAAAAAAAAATAATGATGACAAAATTAGAATGGATGTTATCAATACCCATGGTGCAGGTATTGAAATTGTCAGCCGGTCCCACTTTTTTGTAATTGTAACAGAATGATAATTAATGAAAAATAAAAACGGTAGTCATAATGCTCCGTGTCAACTTTTGGGTGACACAGGAATACAAACATTGAGTTATTTTAATTAAATTTGGCACCATGAGAACAGCAGAAATAGATACCACAATAGTTGATGGTTATGTTGGACTTTTAGATAATTTAAGTACCAACAACAAACTTGACCTTATATCAAAGTTAACCGCTTCCGTTAAATCAGACTTGACCGATAAAAAATCCTCTTTCAAAAAAGCCTTTGGTGCGTTTGACTCAAAAAAAACTGCCGAGGAAATCATTGAAGAAATACGTAATAGCAGAGTTTCAACAAGACAAATTGAAACGTTTTGAAAAAATACCTCATTGACACCAATATTGCCATATTCTATATGAAAGGCAAGTTTGACCTTGAAGTTAAATTTGACAAAGCAACTGCGGACAATTGCTTTATTTCAGAAATGACTTTGGCAGAACTAAAATTTGGTGTCGAGAAAAGCGAAAAGCCCGACAAGAATAAAAAAGCGTTGGACAATTTTTTAACAGGCGTGCAAATACTTCCCATTTTTCATTCGTTAGACTTGTACGCAAAGGAGAAAGCCCGATTACAAAAAGCAGGTACAACAATTGACGATTTTGACCTTCTGATTGGAGTAACTTCTGTAACCCATAGGTTGACTATGGTGACCAACAACACAAATCATTTCAAGCGTATCAGCGGAATTAAATTGGAGGATTGGACGACAGCTAAATAGCACGAACGCAAAACATTGCATTGGCATTATGGCGGCTGACGAATATAGGCTCAACAGTTGTGCTACTATTTAGCTTTTGTGCTATATTCGGCTGACGAAATGCTATTGCCGCCACTTCAACCTTAGCGGTCATTCCCCCTATTCCTGCAAGCAGAATTAAATTCTTTGGCTATCGGGACGCAGCGTTTACGAAATTTATATAGACTCGCTGCAAGGTCGATTTAAACATTGGAGGTTTAAAACCCCGTGCGTCATTCTGGTTGAAATGCAATGTCAATTCAATTTGGCAGTTGATGAATTCAGTGGTGGTGTTACGATTTATCGCAGCAACCCCGTTCAAAATATTCTATAATCTATACTGCATTTTCTTAGAGTCATTTTTATTTACTTAAAAAAAATGATGATGGCAAAATTAGAAATGGATGTTATCAATACCCATTGTGCAGGTATTGACATTGGCAGCCGGTCCCATTTTGTTGTAGTTGTAACAGAATGATAATTAATGAAAAATAAAAACGGTAGTCAGAAGTTTCCATCTATTCTATCACGGCAAACCCCAACGAAAATTTGCAAGTTGTTGTCTAAATAGTTAACTTTGTCAAGTGGAAACTATTAGACAGATTATTGCCTATAAACGATACTTCTTGGACTTTTATGAAGACCAGACTGACGAAGTGCAAAGAAAAATTGAATGGACTTTAAATCTGCTAAGAACTATTGACCGAGTTCCTAAGAAATATTTTGACCATATGACGGGAACTGACGGACTATTTGAAGTTCGGGTAGAACTTGGAAGCAATGTTTTTAGAATATTCTCCTTCTTTGACAAAGGACACTTAATAGTATTAGGTAACGGTTTTCAGAAGAAAACTCAAAAGACACCGAAAACAGAAATTGAAAAAGCATTGAAAATAAAAGCAGAGTATGAAAACGAAAAAAGAAAATAATATCACTACTCTTGACGAAATCCTTGACAAAAAGTATGGTAAACGAGGAGCAAAAAAGAGAGAACAATGGGAACAAGAATTTGAAGCCTTCCAACTTGGTATTTTGCTTGAAGAAGCGAGGCTTAAACTCGGTATGACACAGGAAGAACTTGCTGACAAGTGCGGAACTAACAAATCATATATTTCAAGAATTGAGAATAACGCAAGTGACATCAGGTTATCAACGTTAATGAAAATTATTCAGACAGGTCTTGGCGGACATCTCAAATTAACCTTGCAACTCTGACAAAAAGAACGAACCGCCAACATTAAGCGGATTGAAAAAAGCCCCCAACCATCGAACTTTAAAATAAACTAAGAAAGCCCCGATCATAAATGACCGGGGCTTTTTGTCCGACACGGTGGATTCAGCGACGCCGGTAAATATTCTTATGTCCGATTTCTCTTAGATGGTTTTCAGAAAGTTTTGATGACTGGAATGAAGATTCTTTGCAAGTGTTTTCATCCAGAGTTTTAATACTCAACTTCCGCTTAGACGTAGTGGTCAATGATATTTGCGGGCTCACCGGAATGGCCATCATCACTGACATCAGCAAAGGCAACTTCGATCTCGAAAAACTCTCCGAACACCGACACAGGAATTGCAAAAAATCAAAAGAAGAGATTGCCAAAGCGTTAAAAGGAAACAATCACGAAGATTATCTTTTCGGATTAAAAAAGGAATTAGAATCGTATCAGTTTTATCAAAAGAAAATTGCAGCATGTAATAAACAAATCGGTATCTGCTTAAAAAATCAAATCAATACAAATCCCGATAAGAAAAAACTAAAAACATCCGATAAAGTCCACAAAAGAATAATCAAAAATGCACTCAAAGGAATAGACCTCAATCAGGCAGTTTATCAATATTTTGGCGGTGTAGATTTAATGAAAATAGAAGGCTAATCATCTGGAAAATGATAGTAAAAAAGGTTCCATACAAGCCACCAACAGATTACCTGTTCCTTGACCAGAAAAGAAAACTGCGGCTAGTAGAAAGAATCAGAAAAAACATTGCTACATTGAACCTGAAACCGGCTGATGTTGGATTTGTAACAGAAATTAATGAAAAATAAAAACGTTAGTTAGAATTTTAAAGCCTCCGTTTCGCAACTTAGTAACATAACACATGGCAGACTTTTTATCTTCATTCAATAAACTAGCACCATTTACTAATGAAGTAGCAGAAGATTTGCAAAAAAACCTGCAAACAAAATCATTTGACAAAGGAGAACTATTACTTAAAAGCGGAAGTATATGCAGGAAACTGTTTTTTATTGATAAAGGGCTTGTAAAGACTTTCTTTTTTAACGAGGACAAAGAATTCATTATGCGATTCTTTCCCGAATATACTTTTTTCACCGTGCTTGACAGTTTTACAAATCAAACGCCTTCTGGTTATGACATTATGGCCCTGGAAAAAACTTCCGTTACTTTTATTTTACAAACAGAACTTGAATTACTATGTAAAAAACATCATAGTATTGAAACTGCATTCAGGAAGTTGTTATCATTTGCGGTCACAAACATGATGAAGCGAATAAGCGAAATGCTGGAAGAGAATGCTACTGAACGATACAATCATTTCCTCAAAGACAACGGTCATCTTATTCAGCGAGTTAGTTTGGGCGACCTTGCAAACTATCTTGGCATCACCCAGGTTTCATTAAGCAGAATCAGGGCAAACAAATAGGTTTTTATCATTTGTAAAATACCCGACCAAAACAGCTTTATACTTTTGTTTCAAAATATAAATATGCTTGAGATAAGGCCTGTATGTGAGCATTGCGGAAAGAAATTATCCGCCGACAGCACAGAAGTAATGATTTGTTCCTATGAATGCACCTTTTGTAAAGATTGTGTTGATGATGTACTGTATAATGTTTGCCCCAATTGCGGTGGTGGTTTAGAAAAAAGGCCGGTAAGGCCGCTTGAAAAATTATTGCTGCACCCGCCTGTTAAATTAAAAATTCACAACCCGGTAAAAACAGTTCAGTTTGAGCCAATGCTTAATAAGTACAAAAATATTTCACCTGAAAAAAGATAATTAGGCCGGCGTAGCCAGACAATATGATTGCTGATGCAACCCACTTTCAATAAAGAAAGTAGGTTTCTTTTTTATCCATCATACAAATTTTCCTTCTGTTGCCGCTTTTTATCATTTGTAAAAAAATCCCCTCCTGCACGGTAATAGCTTTGTTCCAACAAAAAAATATTACAATGCGAAACTTAACACTCCCTCAAAAAGCAAGCCTGGTAATAGCTATTGCCATCTGCATCATTGCGCCAACCTTCGGGTATTTAAAAATCGGATTGGCGCCTGTTATCATCGTGGGTGGTTCTGCCATCATTGGATTTTTCTTCTGGTATTCTACTTACCTGAAAAGACCCAATGACCCCAAAATCATTCTTCCAATTTTCATCCTGGCTGTTGCAGCCTTGCAAATTCACATGGTGGAAGAATACTTTACGAGTTTTGGCCCGGCTATTTCACGAATATTTAATGTCCCCTGGACAGAAGAAAGATTTCTGCTGGTATTTATGATGATTTTACCGATTATTTATACGTTTACTACGCTGGGATTGTATTACCGTGTTCCATTAGCGGGGTTTGTTGCATGGTTCATTTTTATCGGGCCTGGTGTTGCAGAATTTACCCATTTCATTTTTCCTTTAATTGAGCCACATCTTGAGCCTGGCAACATTAACAGTATTACGCAAACTATCGCCGGGGTGCAAGTGGAAAACATGCCCAATTATTATCACAGAACCACCGGCAATTATTATTTCTCGGGAATGTGGACAGCCATATTGCCAATGATTCCGGGTATCTATGCAATTTACCGTCTTACAAGAGAAGCCCGCAAGCCAAAAAAGGTAATTTAATAGAGCAGTATGCGTAAGCAAAATTTAAAACTGTATTTAATATTCATAGCAGCATTTCTTGTACTGCATTTTACAGGTTTGCTTGTTACAGATATGCCTTATATCATCAATGCGGTCATAGTGTTTGTTGTGGTATTACTTTCTATTTTTTTATATAGGTGGCTATTTCGGCGACCCCATTTACACAAAACAATTTTAAAATGAAAAGCATAAATAACAATGCACCAGTAAAGTGCAGCAAGACAATCACTATAAATACTAATAGTGAAAAAGTATGGAAAGTTTTAACCAATATTGACCAATGGGCAATGTGGCAAACAGACATTAGCAAACCAAAACTGAATGGACAATTACAACCAGAAACAGGTTTTGTGTGGAAAACAGGTGGAGCAAAAATTCATTCTACCCTTCACACCGTTGAACCAAACAAATACTTCGGATGGACAGGAAAGACTTTTGGTGTGTTTGCCATTCACAATTGGACGATTACCGAAACAGACGGAAAAACAACTGTATCGGTTGACGAAAGTATGGAAGGCTTTTTTGCAAAACTTTTTAAAAGCTTATTTAACAAAAAGCTGGACAAAGAAATGCAACACTGGCTTGACTTACTAAAAACAGAAAGTGAAAGACAGTAAGAAAACCGGCAGGCGTCTTCTTCCGGAGCAAGTTCCTGAACAAGTGAAAGCATCCACAATGGGGCTTTACTGTTGTATTTGTTATTATAAAAATTAAAAAAATGAAAAAGTATCTATTAGTTGCAACTGCTATTATGATTTTGGCCCTGAAGACTATTGCACAAAATTGTACAGAACGGGGCAGTTTAAATTCCGGGTTTTCAAAAGCCGTAAAATTACAAATGCTGATGGATAGCTGTACTTTGAAAGGGGTACCTGGCTTGTCGCTGGCTGTGTATTCAGAAACAGAAGGCTGGTGGGCTGGTTGTTCAGGCTATTCAAAGGTGGAAACTAAAACGCCAATGACGATCTGCAATCTCCAGTATCTGCAAAGCGTTGCAAAAACTTATATGGCGGTTACCATTTTACAGTTGCGTGAAGAAGGTAAAATTGACCTTGATGCGTTTGTAACAAAATATCTCCCCGTAAAACATAGCCGCTTTATACAAAAGGCAGATAAAATTACCGTTCGCATGCTGCTGAACCATACTTCAGGTATACCGGAATACAATTCTAATCCTATCTATACCGGGTATGTAATTTTAAACCCCACAAAAATATTTGTGATTGAGAATGCCCTCAAATTAATAAAGGATGAAACGCTCCCGTACGAGCCGGGAACAAGGTACCATTACACCAATACTAACTATTTAATACTTGCAATGATAGCAGATGCAATTACAGGTGATCATTCAAAACATGTGAAAGAAAAAATTTTTCTGCCTCTGCAATTACAACATACATTTTATGATCCTATGAGGTGCAATATAAAATACCCGTTGCTTGTGGACTCTTATTGGGATGTAATTAATGAAAGCAGGGCAGCTAATATTTCCCCTATGCAGCAGGCTAATGTTGCCCCGCTGAAAGGCGATGATGGTATTGTAGCTACACCAATAGAAGCAGTTAAATTTTTGAAAGGGCTGATGGAAGGGAAATTGTTAAAAGATTCATCTATGGCCATGATGCAGCAGTGGGTTAATAATGATGAAGGCAAACCTGCTTATGGACTTGGGCTCATTCATTTTGATCTTGATGGTATCATTGCATACGGACATGGCGGCGGCGGATTGGGTGCAGGATGTGTATTGCTGTACGTACCATCAAAAAAAATATATCTTTTCCTTGCTGTAAATTTAGGCGTATTGATAGATGGACCGCTCACAAGAAAAGTGGATGAAGTGAAAAACCAGATACTGGCTACATTATTGTTTTAGTTGAAATCCCAAATGCAATTATAATGCCTTTGCGTGACGGGATAACCGTGCCAGCACCAAGAGAATGGGCAGAACGTTTTTATAATGTCCAACGATGGACTGTGATGAAGCGTGGCGGTCATTTTTCTGAATGGGAAATGCCTGGGGAAACGGCTGATGATATCAAAGAGTTTTTTAAGACAATCTCCAATTAACAAACATAAAATAATAAGACACCCTAATTGGCGGAATCAAAGTATGCGGCTAACAATAAGCGGATTGAAAAAGTCCCCAACAATCAAGCTTTAAAATATGCTAAGAAAGCCTCGATCATAAACGACCAGGGCTTTTTGTCAGCCACGGCGGATTCAGCGACGCCGGTAATTGTTCTTATGTCCGATTTCTCTTAGGAGGTTTTCTGAACATTTTGGAGATTGGAAGTTTGGTTATTGGGTAGTGTTTTCATCTGAAGTTTTAAAAACATTACCGGTAATGGCATGAAATCCACCTACCCTAAGACTCCTCTTGTTTTCAGGTGCTTCGTTCATTTTTGTATTTTCATTTTCTTTACTCATCCTTTCACTCGTTTTTTAATACGTGGCGAGCCTCAGTTGCGCAGTTCGTTCGCATCTATCAACCCGCCGTTATGAAAAATCATGGTGCGTACTAATTGCAGTTTCCCTTTTCCGCATTCCAGACAAACCGTCACATCTTTTCCGGTTTGTAGCATCAAGCGCAGGGCGGCTGGCTCACTCACCCTGGGCATCGGTACCGGAAGCTCCATTTGCTTACAAACCGAAGTTATCCGCTTCATCTTATCCCGACTGTATATATAACCTGCATGGCGAATCTTCACCAAACCCTTAGGCAGTATATGCTGTTCAAGCCGTCGTAAAAATTCAGCATGGCTGAGTGTCATTATCTTTTGCTTATTGCCATCTGCATAATCCTTGTTTCTAAAACTGATGTTGTCTTCATCTATACTTATGATGCGATGTGCAGTGATGGCCACTTTACCTGCCCCGTTAGAAACATAGTTTTTCCTCGATATTGAGAAAGTATCTTATTTGTTTCTAACGGGGTAAATATATCTTCCCAGGTATTCTACTATCTGTGCCGGGCCGCCAAAGGGTGCTTCCTGCCCCGTTAGAAACTCTTTTAATAAATCTGTCTTATGATAATTCTTTTTCAGGTTACAGACTAGGATAGTTTCTAACGGTGTGAACATATACATTCCATTGCTTTTGACCTACGATGGAAAGTATATTTTGTAGCGCTGCCTTGTCTTCATATTTCAACTCATCGGTGGTAATATATTTTCTGAGCTGCGATAAAAAATATCCTTTGTACATTTTTTCCATCGCCCTGCTGGGAAACAGAAAACGACCGTTACTTCTTCTTTCTTTTATTCACCTGCTGTCAGCGTCTATACCGCCTCCACTGACGATGCAATGAACATGCGGATGAAAGTTCAAATCCTGCAAACAACTTTTAAAAATAGTTTCACTTACGGACAACTCTGTTTATATTTGCATGTGAGCAAGAATCAGAAATTCCGAACTGTTATTACTTACAAACATTACTTTGAGGAGTTCTTTGTGAAGCAGCGCCAAAAGGTAAAGGACAAAATCATTTGGACACTTGACCTGATTGAAGAAATTGATAGAGTACCAGAAACATATCTTCAACACATGCAGGGTGGTGTGTATGAGGTCAGGGTAAAATTGGGCAGCGACATTTTCCGAATATTTTGCTTTTTTGACCAAGAGAAATTGATTGTATTGGCAAACGGGTTTCAAAAGAAAACTCAAAAAACGCCCAAGCAAGAAATTGAAAAAGCGCTTAAAATAAAAAAAGAATATGAAGACGAAAGGAAATAAAACCATGACACTTGACCAGTTCAAGGAGAAACATTATGGAAAAATCGGCACAGCAAAACGTGACCAGCTTGAAGCAGGTTATCAAAACTTTAAAATTGGCGCATTGATTCACGAAGCCAGATTGGAAAAAGGTTTGACACAAGAACAACTTGCTGACAAAGTGGGAACAACAAAATCCTACATTTCAAAAATTGAGAACAATCTAAAGGAAGCGAGGATTTCAACACTTCAAAAAATTGTAGAAGTTGGCTTTGGTGGGCAATTACAATTGTCAATTAAACTTTGACCACGAAACAACGGCAGAAAACTCAACCGCATGTAAACATTAAGCGGATTGAAAAAAGCCCCCAACAATCAAGATTTAAAATAAACTAAGAAAGCCCCGATCATAAACGACCGGGGCTTTTTGTCCGCCACGGCGTATTCAACGACGCCGGTAAATATTCTTATGTCCGATTTCTCTTAGGTGGTTTTCAGAAAGTTTTGATGACTGGAATGAAGATTCTTTGCAAGTGTTTTCATCCAGAGTTTTAATACTCAACTTCCGCTTAGACGTAGTGGTCAATGATATTTGCGGGCTCACCGGAATGGCCATCATCACTGACATCAGCAAAGGCAACTTCGATCTCGAAAAACTCTCCGAACACCGACACAGGAATTGCAAAAAATCAAAAGAAGAGATTGCCAAAGCGTTAAAAGGAAACAATCACGAAGATTATCTTTTCGGATTAAAAAAGGAATTAGAATCGTATCAGTTTTATCAAAAGAAAATTGCAGCATGTAATAAACAAATCGGTATCTGCTTAAAAAATCAAATCAATACAAATCCCGATAAGAAAAAACTAAAAACATCCGATAAAGTCCACAAAAGAATAATCAAAAATGCACTCAAAGGAATAGACCTCAATCAGGCAGCTTATCAATATTTTGGCGGTGTTGACTTAATGAAAATAGAAGGCTAATCATCTGGAAAATGATAGTAAAAAAGGTTCCATACAAGCCACCAACAGATTACCTGTTCCTTGACCAGAAAAGAAAACTGCGAGTGGTAGAAAGAATCAGAAAAAATATTGCTAAATTGGACCTGAAACCGGCTGATGTTGGATTTGTAACAGAATGATAATTAATGCAAAATAAAAACGTTAGTCAGAATTTTATAACTTACAATATGTCACTCCATCATCTGACAATAAATGGTAAGACACATGAAGTAAATGTGGTTGATGACATGCCACTGCTTTGGATACTTCGTGAAGTACTGGACATGACAGGCACTAAATATGGGTGCGGGATGGGTGTGTGCGGAGCCTGTATAGTACACATTAACGGTCAGGCAATTCGCTCCTGCCAAATTTCTGCAAGTCAATGCACCCATAAACAAATCACAACTATTGAAGGTTTATCAGAAGACGGTTCGCACCCTGTACAAAAAGCATGGCTTGACATCAACGTGGCACAATGCGGCTATTGCCAATGCGGTCAAATAATGGCTGCTGCTGCTCTACTGAAATCAATTTCTCACCCTACTGACAAACAAATTGACGAAGCAATGGCAAATAATTATTGCCGATGTGGAACATACGCAAGAATAAGAACTGCTATACATAAAGCTTCCGCAATGCTGGCAACAAAATAGTTTTTATGAACAGAAGAAGTTTTATACGCATCACTTCACTTTATAGTGGCGGAGCTTTATTGTTTTCTTCTATTCCCGTCAAAGGCTTTTCACAAACAGGCAACCCTTTTTGTTTTCAACCCCACCCGTTAATCAAGTTATGCGATGATGGCTCAATAATCATATACGTCAGAAAACAGGAAATGGGCCAGGGGGTAAACACTTCCCTACCGATGATCGTAGCCGAAGAAATGGAAGCCGACTGGCAAACCATAAAATCTGAGATTGCCCCATTTGATTATGAAAAAAAGGATGAATACACTACCGTTTCAAGTGATTCAGTAAGAACTAACTGGCAACCGCTTCGTAAAGCCGGGGCATCAGCCCGGGAAATGCTGCTTACTGCTGCAGCACAACAATGGAATATTGAAAAACAATATTGCCAGGCCGAAAAGGGCAAGTTCATCAACACACTCACCGGTGAAACGATTCCATTCAAGGATTTAATTGTTGCTGCTTCCAAACTTCCCGTTCCCGAAAATCCCCCGCTTAAAAATTATAAAGATTTCCGCATCATAGGAAAAGGTGCAAAAAGAATTAATGCGCTGGAAATTGTAACCGGTAAAACAAAATTTGGGATTGATGTAAAGCTACCGGGCATGCTCTATGCACTCGTACTACGATGTCCGGTATATGAAGGGAAAATAAAATCGTATAATGCAGATACTGCCAGAAAGATGGATGGTGTAAAAGCGATTGTTGAAATAAAAAATATGGGGGTGGCGGCAGGAGGAAGAAACGGAATTGCTGTAGTGGCCGATTCATTCTGGACTGCACAAAAAGCCAGGGATACATTGAAAGTAATTTGGGATGAAGGTGAAAATGCTACTGTCTCCTCTGAAACCTATTCAAAAAAATTGAAAGAAAAATTTGCGGAAAATCCCACCATCATTTTAAGCGAAAAAGGAAAGGCCGAAGAAATATTTAACTCTTCTTCCGCAAAACTGGTAGCCGGGTATGAATTCCCTTTCCTAGCACACGCAACCATTGAACCTGCCAACTGTACGGCTGCTTATAAAGATGGAAAATTTGAACTCTGGGGTGGCTTCCAAGCGCCGGCATTTGTGGCAGACAGTCTGCCTTCTCTTTTTGGGATAAAAAAGGAAGACATTACGATCAACCTTACTTTAATGGGGGGTGGATTTGGCAGAAGAACAAGTATTGACTATGCTGCTGAAGCCATGCAGATTTCTAAGGTTATTGCACAACCGGTAAAAGTGTACTGGACCAGAACTGATGATACACGGTATGGACAATACCGGCCAGCTATTTATCACCGTCTTTCGGCATCGCTGGATGAAAATAAAAATATTCTTTCCTGGCAGCAACAGCTTGCAGGCACGCCGTTTATACTTAAGAAGCTTACAAAAGATTTTGACAACTCACGAATATTATTGGAAGCCAATGGCGGACTTGCCGGAGACTTTTATTATCCTGTAAATCATTTTAAAAGCAGTTTTTATTTACAGGCTCCACCGGTTCCTTGCGGACCGTGGCGATCAGTAGGCTATTCGCATAATAATTTTGCCATTGAGTGCTTTATGGATGAGCTGGCGGAAAAGGCTTCCTCCGATGCGTTGGAATTTCGGATAAAACTCTTAAATCAATTGGAGAATATTTCAATTATCGGTGCAAGAAAAGTAAAATATGAACCCAAAAGACTGATAGCTGTGTTGCAGAAAGTAGCCGATGAAATTGGGTGGAACAAACCAAAAGCCAAAGGACATTTTTATGGTATTGCCTGCTGTCCTTATCTCACAGCAAAATCATACGCTGCTCACGCCTTTGATATTTCTGTTAGCAGTAAGAAAAAAATAACGATTCATAGTGCAGTCGCTGCCATTGATTGCGGCCTGGTAATTGACCCTGATGGAGTACAGTCGCAAATGGAAGGAGCATTGGTATGGGCATTGAGTGCTGTTCTTCGTGGAGAAATAACTTTAAAGGATGGCAAGGTGCATCAATCCAATCTCAAAGATTGTGGCATACTTCGGTTTGACGAATTACCAAAAACAGTAGTTCATATGATTGACAGTAAAGAAGACCCGGGTAGCGTTGGTGAAGTTGGAGTGCCTTCTGTAGCTCCGGCTTTGTGTAATGCAATATATGCGGCTACAAAGCAGCGAATTAGAAAGTTGCCCATTAGCAAACTAGGCTTTAGCTTTAGCATCTGAGAGAAAAACAAACCGCCAAACATAGCGACTTGATGCTATGCTGGCTGACGGACATTTCCTCATCTTCCTGTTCGCTATTCAGCTGCATTCCCTGCTTGACTTTTACTATTGAGCTTTTGTACATATCTTCATCTTCGGTTCGCTACTGTGCATTTGTCCCGGGACGAATCACAGAATACCAGCGCAGCAGCAAGCCCTACCGTTAGCAGCAACCGTAAAGGAGCATCCGTTACAAATTGACATTGACAAGTGAAACATTCAGCAAAAAATATATTGACACAAATCGCAGACAAGAATACCAAATTTGGCGACTTGCGAAACATTGCAAAAGAGATTAAAAAGGACCACCAATTGGCAATTGAACTTTGGGCAGCTAAAAACTTTTTTGCACGACAATTGGCAATCCTTATCATGGACAAAAAACTTCTTACTGAAAAAGCTATTGACAATTTAATCAGCGATATTAACCAACACAAGGAAAATGAGAGACTACAACTAATTGATTGGCTAATGGCAAACCAGCTTACCAAAGACAAAACGACACTTGCTTTAATAGAAAGTTGGCAAGACAGCAAATCTTCACTTAAAAGACGGATTTTTTGGTATTATCAAGGACGTTTACGTTGGATGGGACAAATTCCGCCGACAAGCAATGATGAATTATTATTTAAAATTGAAAACAAAATTGAAAAAGAAGAACCAGAAGTTCAATGGGCAATGAATTTTTTAGTCGGCTGGATTGGAGTTTATGACAAAAAGTATCGGAAGCGTTGTATAATACTTGGAGAAAAGACGGGTCTTTACAAAGGCAAGATGGTATCAAAAGGATGTACACCAGAATATTTACCCGAGTTCATTGCGATTGAAAGCAACAAACGAAATTTATAATTGTGTGACAGCAAAACGGGTGACAAAAAGGCTGCAGGCAACTTTAAGCGGATTGAATAAAGCCCCCAAATTTCAAACTGATTGGAAAAAATAAAAAGCCCCGGATTTCTTTAGGCCGGGGCTTTATACAATCCTGTGTTCAGCGACGCCGGTAATTTTTCTTATGTCCGATTTCTCTTAGGTGGTTTTCTGAGCGTTTTGGTGATTGGTAGCATGGTTATTGGATAGTATTTTCATCCGGAGTTTTAAAAACTTTATCCGTAATGGCATAGAACCCCCTACCCAAAAACCATTCTTGTTTTCAGGCGCTTCGTTCTTTTTTTTATTTTCATTTTCTTTACTCATCCTTCCACTCGTTTTTTAATACGTGGCGAGCCTCGGTTGCGCAGTTCGTTCGCATCTATCAACCCGCCATTATGAAAAATCATGGTGCGTACTAATTGTAGTTTTCCTTTGCCGCATACCGAGCATACTGTCACATCTTTTCCGGTTTGGAGCAGCAACCTCAATGTGGCAGGTATGGCTACTCGGGGCATGGGTGTGGGTAGTTGCAACGCTTCGCATACCCCGGCTATCCTCTTCATCTTATCCTTGCTGTGCAAATAACCTGAATGGCGGATCTTCACCAAACCCCTGGGCAGTATATGCTGTTCAAACCGTTTTAAAAATTCAGCATGGCTGAGTGTCATTATCTTTTGCTTATTGCCATCCTGATAGTCCTTATATCTAAAACTGATATTCTCATCATCAATGCTTATAATGCGATGTGCAGTAATAGCCACCTTACCTGCCCCGTTAGAAACATTGTTTTTTCCTCGATATTGAGAAAGTATCTTATTTGTTTCTAACGGGGTAAATGTAGCGCCCTAGGTATTCCACTATCTGTGCCGGGCCACCAAAGGGTGCTTCCTGCCCCGTTAGAAACTCTTTTAATAAATCTGTCTTAAGATAATTCTTTTTCAGGTTACAGACTAGGATAGTTTCTAACGGGGTGAACATATACGTTCCATTTTTTTTTGCCTACGGTGGAAACTATATTTTCCAGTGCTTCCTTGTCTTCATATTTCAACTCATCGGTGGTAATATATTTTCTGAGCTGCGATAAAAAATATCCTTTGTACATTTTTTCCATCGCCCTACGGGGAAATAAAAACTTTCCGTTGCTACGCTTTTCTTTGATCCATTTAGCATCATTACCAATGCCGCCACCACTGACGATATTGTGTACATGCGGATGAAAGCTAAGGTCTTGCCCATTGGTATGCAAGATGCTTACAATACCCGGTACGGCACCGATATACCTGTCATCTTTGGCCAGCGTAAGCAACGTGTGTTGTGCAGCTTTGAACAACATTCCAAACATCAGTTTTCTATTACCCATGCACAATGATCTTAACTCCTGTGGTAGCGTAAACACGATATGAAAATAAGTAGTAGGCAATAGCTCGCCCATGCGGTCTTCGATCCACTGTTCGCGCTTGGTGCCACCACAGCCTGCCCCGTTACAAATTTTTAATATTTTAGTAGCATGAAATGGTATTATGTTTATGTTTTATTAAGTCAATAAGATGGGAACCTCTATACAGGATTTACTAATAATCTGAAAAGACGAATCGATGAACACAATTTCGGTTATGTGGAATCCACAAGGAATAGAAGGCCGCTTGAATTAATTTATAGTGAAGCATGTAAAAATGAAAAAGATACCATTGCAAGAGAAAAATACTTAAAAACAGGAATGGGGAAGCGTTTTCTTAAAAACCGGTTAAAGGTGTTTTGGGAAAATTTGTAACGGGGCAGGTTGCCACAGCTATGATACTGATAATGGATATGACCGCAACCCTCGTTGCTGCAACGATACTGATGCACCCCAATGCCTGATGTATGGCAGCGGCTTAAGCGGCTCAATACAGCCTGGCTGTAGGAATTGAAGCCTCTTACTGATGGATGTGAAAAGATTTTGCTTTGCAACAGCCACCGGATTTCAGCGAGTGGCTGATCCATACACCACTGTTTCCAAAGGAGATTGTATGCCTGCCTGTGTATGTTGCTGCAAGTGCAGGTAAACCATCGTGGTTTCTATTTTACTATGTCCCAGCAGGGTTTTGATGACGTGGATATTGTTGCCACAGTTGAGCATGTGCGTGGCAAAACTGTGACGTAGCGTATGCGCCGTAAAGGGCTTGTCTTTATACCCGGCTTTGGCCATAGCGCTGTTTACAATCACCTGTGTGCTTCGTACGTGCAATGCCCGTTTGGTTTGTTTGCTGGTGAACAGAAACTCTTTGGGGCGACCTTCTTCTACATACAGTAATCTGAGCTTTTGCAGCAGTTCATCCGGCAGCAGTGTGTATCGGTCTTTGCCGCCTTTACCCCCGAATTGACGGGGCAGGCCTGATATACTTTGATGCGTTTGTTATCGCTCTCGATATCTTTTATCCGAAGATTACTTACTTCGCTAATGCGCAGCCCGCAGCCATAAAGCAGTCCTACCACACAGTATTCTTTTAAGGTTAATGGCGCAGCAAACAGCCTGACCACTTCGTCTTCACTCATGATATTGGGAAGAATAAACTGCTTGCGCGGATACAGATTGGAGGGTACAATATACTCCGAAGGCATTGCCCGTTTGAAAAAGAAACTACAGGCCTGTGCCACACTGCGGCATTTGGCTCTGCCTACTTTATGCACTTCTTTGATGTATTGAAGATACTGTTCAATATCTGCCTGGCGGATGTCTGACACCGTTTTGTGGTTATAGTACTTAAACAGCAAATTCATCTCCTGACAGTAATTGCGCACGCTGCCCCTGCCATACTCTTTTACCGTCAACGTCTGATGTAATTTCTTTAACCAGTCTACTGCATCCGCGTTTAACTCCAACAATGAAAATTCATTACCTTTCATTTTTATTTTATTTTTGATGAAAGGCGAAGGTGGGAGATTGGCTTTAACTACCGATGAACAGACTCACCGAAGGTGTTGCTTGAACACGGGGTTTGCAGCTATGCTGGCTAAACGAAAATATTTCAACATTTGGTTCTCCGTTGGGCTATAGTCCCGGCTGGACGTTAGTAATTTAGCTTTTAGTTCTTATCTTCATCACCGGTTTTTCAATCGGCTTTTGTTCCGGGCTGGACGTTCAATGAATGCCACACCTGCACAAACCCCTATTCGTTATGCGTCATGCTTGGGCGACCTGCGAACTCCGAAATGGGGTGCAAGAAATTAACTTTGACAACGCAAGTAGATTAAAAAAGTTTCACCATTAAATAAAAACAATATGCCATTAAAACCAAATCTAATAGAACGACTTCTAATCAATTTTGGAATCATCCCAACCGTATTGCTTGACAGTGGAGTGAGCTTGTTTCAGGCATCTGCATTATTGACAGCGGGTGACATACGCCTGTTCAACCATTTAAAAAACGGTCCACTTACGCTGGAAGAACTCAGCCAAAAAACGGCTTGTTCCCCACGGGGTGTAGAGATATTGCTTAACAGTATGATTCCACTCGGTTATGTCAATAAAAAAGGGGATCAATATAGTCTGACAAAAGCAATGTTGCGCTCTTTTCCTATTGACCTTTTTCCAGACATGGTTCTTTTTTTCAGGTCACTCAACGAGAATCTTAACAATGCCACCCAAGCCGTGAGAACTGACCCTCCCGGTGGACTGGTAGGCTATGAAATGATGAAAGATGGTGCAATGGCAACTTCGTTTCAAGTGGCAATGCGTTGGCTGGGTTCCGCTACGGTTAAAGAAGTAGTATCACGAATGAAGCTGCCAATTTCACCCAAAAGAATGTTGGACATTGGAGGTTCACACGGATTATACTGCGTAGAATTTTGCAGAAAATATCCTGACCTGAAAGCAACTGTGCTGGATTGGGCAGTGGGTTTGGAAAATGCAAAAATCACATTGACACAGGAAAAAGATGTGGCGAACAGGATTGAATTATATGAAGCCGACTTTGAAAAAGAAAATTTGCCTGCCGAAAAATTTGATTTCATGTTCCTCGGAAATATCATTCACGGGCTGAACGAAGAAGGTAACAAGATACTATTTAAAAAAATTGCCGATGCCACGGCAAGCAATGGTGTAATTGCCATTCTTGACCAATACGCCAATGTAAATGGCTCTCTCTTTGTGAAAGGTGTCGCTGCAATGATAGGCTGGAACCTATTTGCCTTTGCGGGCGGACGAGCTTATGACTTTGGCGTAGTAAAGAGCTGGCTGGAGGAAGTGGGTTTTCATTCAGTAACTCTGACACATTTAAGAGAAGCACCTGGGTTTTCGTTTATCAAAGCTCAAAAAAAATAGCTCCAATGAAAACGAATGTCAGTGGTTCATTTGATGGATACACCTTCATAGTGAGAGTAGCACGAACGCATAACAAGGGCTTAAAAGAAATGGCGGGTGAAGTGGTTAATCAAACATTTGTGCATATAATAAACAGTTGTGGTAGGTTGACAGTTTGTGCTTCTAAACCGCCACTTCTTTAAGCCCCGAACCGTTACCTGCAACCATAAAATAGAGACGAGTAATGAAATTTAATCCATTGACAAAAGAGATTTACACGGATAAAGGTGAATTTGTAAAGACAATGAATTGCCCTTATAAAATGAGTTGGGACAACTTAGAAACTACAAATTCAACTATGTGTAAATGTGCAAATTGTGACCACTTAATAGTAGACACAGAAGGAATAACGGATGACGACCTTCTGAAAATAGTTAGACAAAATCCCGAGACTTGTTTAAAAATTGACTTAAATCAACACAACATTAAAATAGTATCAAATGGCATTCTGGGACAGAAATAAAAACTCACAAGGATTACGTGTTATAAAAACCGCACGTGACATGGGCAGTATAAATAAGGCTGCTAAAAGTGGTCTTTATCCGTTAATAAAAGAAGTCAAACCTTCTGACAAAATTCGTTCAAAATATTCAGTTGCTCAACACAAGCTGACAGGGGAAATTAAAATATTAGGTGATTATAGGTGGAATGACCTTGAAGAATATGAAGTAGTAATTGATTGGACATTTTTCTACCCTTATAGTTTCAAGTCACCATTTGCAGCTTACTTAATACCTAAAGACATTAAAATTGGTGATAGAGTCTTCATAGAAGACTTAATTGAAGATTATATTGGTGCAAGTTGGAACCAAGGCGACACCTACCGACTTGAAAGCTGCGAAGCTATTTGGAATGGAACAGATTTAGAAATTCAATATGACCCAAAAACAAACCGTTCAGACTTTATTGGATAGAAGAACGGCAGCAGGTAAAACATTAAGCGGATTGAATAAAGCCCCCAAATTTCAAACTGATTGGAAAAAATAAAAAGCCCCGGATTTCTTTAGGCCGGGGCTTTATACAATCCGGTGTTCAGCGACACCGGTAATTTTTCTTATGTCTGATTTTTCTTAGGTGGTTTTCTGAGCGTTTTGGTGATTGGAAGCATGGTTATTGGATAGTATTTTCATCCGGAGTTTTAATACTCAACTTCCGCTTAGACGTAGTGTTCAATGATATATGCAGGCTTACAGGCCTTGCCATCATCGCAGATATATGCAAGGGCAATCGTGACCCACAAAAACTAGTCCAACACCGGCATGGCAACTGCCACAAATCGTATGACGAAATTGCAAAAGCACTCAAAGGAAATAATCGCAAAGATTACCTGTTTGGATTGAAACAGGAATACGACCGTTATCTTTTTTTTCAGAAAAAGATAGAAGAATGTGATAAACAAATAAACAGTTTTTTAAAAGTGCAGATAGACACCGACTCAGTAAAAAAAACTTCGTACCGAGGACAAAGCACATAAACGAATAAACAAAAATGCCTTAAAAGGAATAGACCTCAATCAGGCTTCCTATCAATATTTTGGCGGTGTAGATTTAATGAAAATAGAAGGCTTAAGCCATGCAACAATATTGACCATCATGAGCGAAGTTGGCCCTTAAGGATTTAAAAGTTTGAAACCGCCAAACAATTTGCAAGCTGGCTCAGACTTGCTCCAAACAACAAAATAAGCGGTGGCAAACTGCTCAGTTCCAAAACCCCGAAAGGCAGCAACAGTCTCAAAATTGCACTACGCAAAGCGGCCAATGCCATTGAAAATTAAAAAGACACGCACCTTTCCAACTTCTTCAACAGGTTTGCTACCGCAAAGGAAGAACCATAGCGGTAAGTACAACCGCCTGTAAACTTGGGGAAATACTTTGGAATATGGTAGTAAAACAAATCCTTTGCAAACCGCCAACCGATTACCTGTTCCTTGATGAAAAAAGAAAGATTGGTTTAGTGAAACGCATTAGAAAACAAATTGATAAATTCGCACTGACTAAGGAAGATTTAGGATTGGTAATCGATTGACTTTGAATGATAATGAAAAACGTTAGTCAGAATGCTTTTACACCGCATAGCCATCTAACTTTCAGACTTTGATTTGACATGTATAAAAATGTTCCATCTGACTTAAAGAAAATAAATCTTAACTCTGACCTTTACAAACTTCATAAGAGCGGTAAAGGCACCAGCGATTTTGGTATGGACAAGACTTCTGAACTTCTTGGCGAAAGTTTCGGACTTTATTCAACCCTTGACCTGAAGAAAAATATCGGACCCATCAAGACACAGTATTACAGAATTTCACTCACCAGAAAAGGTAGCGCCATATTTGACATTGGGCTCGAAAAATACAACACTAAACGCAACAGTATTTTATTCGGCATACCGGGACAGATTTTTTCACTCCATCAGTATAGCAATGACTTCCTGGCTTACTATATGCTTTTTACAGAAAAATTTATTAACGATGTCCTGCTAAAACAAAACAGAAAACAACATTTTCCTTTTCTATCCTACACAGGTTTGCAGTGTTTTCAGCTTGACGATTCCACTGCCGATGAGGTTGAGAACATTATTTTTAAAATAAATAGCGAAGTGAAAGAGCACAAGGTTGATTGCAGTGAAATGATTGCGCTTTACCTCCATCAAATCATTTTGCTTGCCAACAGACATTACGGAACAGTTTTGCTTTCAAATCAAAACTCACCCAACTCACATCAGGCACTATACAGCGACTTTATAAAGACGGTTAGCCAATATTATCTGACGGTCAGAAAAGTTGCGGCTTATGCTGACATGCTTCACATATCACCTGACCATTTAAACAGGGCAATCAAATCCTGTTCTAACAAAACCGCACACGAACTTATAGATGAAATGCTGATGATGGAAGCAAAAGCATACTTGCTTCATACGCCGCAGACCATTTCCGAAATTACTTATAAGCTTGAATTTTCAGACCCTTCCCATTTCAACCGCTTTTTTAAAAAGTATTGTGGACTAACACCCCTTGAATTTCGCAATCAATCGTAATCAGTCTATTCAAAGTCGGTTTTGTGCCATGTTGTTGATTGTGATTATCTGCATTTTTGCTTCGTCAATTCAATTATTATCAACTAAAATTCAATGACAATGACAACAGAGCAAAACAAAGAACTGGTTCGCAGAGTAAATAAAGAGTTTATTGAAAGCGGTAACATGGACACATTCAATGAAATCTTTGCAGATGATTTTGTAAACCACACAGCTCCTCCGGGTTCACCAAAAAATCGTGACGGAGTAGTTTATTTCTTCAACCATCTTCTCAAACCCGCTTTCCCAGACCTGACAGTAGAAATACACGACATGGTGGCTGAAGGTGAAAAAGTAACTACTCGAAAATCATTTCACGCAACGCACAAGAGCGAGTTTTTCGGTATAAAACCCACCCATAAAAATGTGACGATGGAAGTAATAGACATAATCGAACTAAGAAACGGAAAATACATTGGACATTGGGGTATACTTGACCTTCATGGTTTGATGGCGCAACTTACGACATAGCTAAAGCACCTATCGTTTGCAAAGTAATTGCAAAGGCAGGGCTGGACAATGTTTCATCAGCTATGTGCTACTATCAACGGCTGTATAGTCCTGAAATAGGTTGACTCCAAAAAGGTGGATAAGTCAACTAAAAACAGGACACAAAATGCGACGTAAAACAAGTTCCGACACTTCGGGAAGCAAAAAACAGAGCGTAAAGCGCAGCGGGCCGCAACAGTTATTCTACACAGAAGCCTTTAAGCAGAAAATCGTCAACGAAGTATTGAATGGCAAACTCAGTAAGCGACAGGCTCAACTGATCTATGGCATTAAGGGCAATGCCACGATTCTTTACTGGATTAACCAAAGCCGGGGCCTCAGGGGTTATGAAAAACGAACGACTCCACTGGCTAATTTTGCCGAAATGAAAAAGAACATTCACGACAAAAAGCTGGAAGAAGAAAACAAAGAACTCAAAGAGTTATTACGGGTGGCAGAACTTCGTGCCGACCTGTGGCAACATGCAATTGAAATTGCGGAGAAAAAGTTTAATATCGACATCGTAAAAAAGCATGGTGCCCAACAATCAACTCCTTCAAAAAACAAAGGCCAAAAGAAAAGTAATTGAAATGTGCCAGGTGTTTGGCTACAGCAAGCAGGCTTATTACATGCAGTTGCAGCTTAATGCAAACACAGCAGTAAAGGAAGAGGTAGTTGTTGGGCTAATTAAAAAAAACGGCAAACATGGAAACGTGGCAGCGGTAGAAACCTGCACCAGTGTTTACAAAAAGAATTTAAAACCCACGATATAATAATTGGTAGGGATAAGTTCTTTGATGTACTTAGAAACAACCAGTTACTCATCAAATCAAAACGCAGCAGAACAAAAACAACCTGTAGCTATCACCATTTTAACAGGTATAAAAATTTGATTGAAAACGCAGTGCCAGCAAGGGCTAACGAGATTTGGGTATCGGACATTACTTACCTGTGAATAAAACCACAGGACAAGTTTTGTTACCTGAGCGTAATTACCGATTTGTATTCCCGCAAAATTGTAGGCTATTGTGTACATGAATCATTAAGTGTAAAAGGCTGCATAGATGCTTTAAAAATGGCAGTAAAAAACAGAAAAGATAAAACCCTTGCGCTGGTACACCACAGCGACGGAGGTGTACAATACTGTTGCCACGCTTATGTAAAGCTGTTGCAAAAACAGCAAATACAGATCAGCATGACACAAACAGGAGACCCTTTAGAAAATGCTGTGGCAGAAAGAATACACAAAACCATTAAAGAAGAATTTACCGATGACAGGCAAATAAATTTTTGTAATATTGATGAAGCAAAAACGGAAATTAAAAAGTTCATTGAGTTTTATAATAAACAGCGGCCTCACAGAAGTGTACAATGGTTAACACCCAACGAAGCTTACCAATGCACAGGTACACTAAAGCGTGTTTGGAAAGCCTACCGCCGCAAAGTACCTGAGTGGGGAGATTTGGAAAAGGCATAAGCAGAAGAATGATAATAAAAAAGGTTGCCTGGTAAAAGACAACCTTTAAGTAAAATGAATCTTCATTCCACAGCATCAGTTTATTCCTTCCCGGCTTTAGATCTCCCCAGAACTAAAACACCAAGTCTGCTTCAACTGATAAAACAATGATGAACAACTAAAAGCAAAGCGTAAAACACAGTCATCTTATTCAACTGTGGATAACGTGAAAAAGAGTCAACTAATTTCAGGACGAGACAAATTGATAAAACAAAGAATATGAAACATTTAGCAAAAGTTATGATTATAGTTATAGGAGCAGGATTTACCTCTTGTAGCCCTAAATTCTACACACCAAATACTCAGAATGTACCTCTGATTTCGGAAAAAGGAGAAATAAACCTTACACTTTCTGGAAATGGTAATCAAGTTGAATTCCAAGGAGCCTACGGAATTATTAACAATTTCGCAATTAAAGCAAATGGAGGACTGTTTATCCCATCAGATTTGGACAATGGGAACGGAGGCTCAGGAAAATTTTTTGAAATAGGTGGTGGATACTTTACCCCTTTGAAAAACAATTTAGTATTTGAGGCATATGGTATATTAGGCTTTGGTAGTTTTGAAAACCACCTTCCATCAACTACCAACAACAACCCCCAAACCGTAGGAGATATTTCGGCAAATGTGTTTAGAGTCGGATTGCAACCCAGTTTTGGGTATAAAACAGAACATTTTTCTGTTGCACTATCTTCAAGAATTGTCAATTTATCATATAGTAATGTCGAAGGAGATTTAATTTTTGAAAATGTAAATCAACCCAATTATTTAAAAAACAATTCTTCCAACTTCTTAATTGAACCTGCTCTGACGGTAAGAGGCGGCTTTGAAAAAATAAAACTACAGTTGCAATATGGTTACAGCTTGAATCTATCCAATAGTAATTTTAGACAAGACCATTCATATTTGACTTTAGGGCTAAATTTTAACTTCAAGTAAAAATAATGAACAACTAATGCTAACAGCAAGTAGGTTTGGCAATAGCGGGGCTGACGTGCATTTCATCGACTTTTGGTTCGCTGTTCATCAGTAGTTCCGGGCAGAAATTTTTTTGATGAACTTTTTACTTGTTCTATACTTTAGTTCTTTATTCGGCTTCAGTTTGGGCGGAAGAATTTAAATTTCCACCATCGCCAAGCCCTAACTTTGTGCGTCAGCATTTCCGACCTCTCACCGGGACGTCAACAGAATAAAATCATTCGACAATTTTAACATTAAATTCGAAAACACTTGTTTCCCAATCGGGAAATTAGTATTTTTGACGAAAATTATGAATGAAGCCAAATTTTGACATAGAATTATTGCCCGAAGCCATTGAGTTTTTGGAAAATCTTAACGACAGAACAAGAGAAAAAATTTACTACAACATCAAAAAGGCTCAATTGGTAAACGACAATGAACTGTTCAAAAAACTCAATGATTTCATTTGGGAATTTTGGACACTGTATAACAGTAAAACGTACAGACTTTTTTCCTTTTGGGATAAAACTGACGGCAAAGAAACTTTGGTTGTAGCGACACACGGAATTTTGAAAAAGACACAAAAAACGCCACCGAAAGAAATTAAAAAAGCAGAAGAAATAAGAAAGCAATACTTAGAAAACAAGACAAAAAATAAATAGCTATGGCAACAAATAAATATAAAACCGTTTCGCTTGACACAATGATTGACAAGCACATTGGTAAGCGAGGGACCGAAAAAAGAGAAGCGTTTGAAAACGAGTTGAGAATTGACTTGTTAGGACACGCTATTAAACAAGCAAGACAAGAACGTAACTTAACACAAGAACAATTAGGCGACCTTGTAGGTGTACAGAAAGCTCAAATTTCTAAAATTGAGAACAGCGTTAAGAATGCAAGATTTGAAACAATTTTAAAAGTTTTTGACGCATTGGGTGCAAAAGTGAATTTTAACGTTGAATTGAATAACAAGAAATTGGCTTACTAACAAGTATGCCGAACGCACAACATTAAGCGGATTGAATAAAGCCCCCAATTTTCAAACTGATTGGAAAAAATAAAAAACCCCTGATTTCTTTAGGCCGGGGCTTTATACAATCCGGTGTTCAGCGACGCCGGTAATTGTTCTTATGTCCGATTTCTCTTAGGTGGTTTTCTTATTGTTTTTATGATTGTAAACATGGTTATTGGGTAGTGCTTTCATCCTGAGTTTTAATACTCAACTTCCGCTTAGACGTAGTGGTGAATGATATGTGCGGGCTCACCGGAATGGCCATCATCACTGACATCTGCAAAGGCAACTTCGATCTCGAAAAACTCTCCGAATACCGACACGGGCATTGCAGAAAATCAAAAGAAGAGATTGCCAAAGCACCAAAAGGAAACAATCACGAAGATTATCTTTTCGGATTGAAAGAGGAATTAGAATCGTATCAGTTTTATCAAAAGAAAATTGCAGCATGTAATAAACAAATCGGTATGTGCTTAAAAAATCAAATCAATACAAATCCTGATAAGAAAAAACTAAAAACATCCGATAAAATCCATGTAAGAATAATCAAAAATGCACTCAAAGGAATAGACCTCAATCAGGCAGCTTATCAATATTTTGGCGGTGTAGATTTAATGAAAATAGAATGCGGCCAATGCAATAGGAAATCTAAAAGATACCCACCTTTCCAACTTCTTCAACAGGGTTTGCTACCGCAAAGGAAGAACCGTAGCCGTATGTACAACCGCCCGTAAACTTGCGGTAATACTTTGGAATATGATCGTAAAACAAATCCCTTACAAACCGCCAACCGATTACCTGTTCCTTGATGAAAAAAGAAAGCTCGGTTTAGTGAAACGCATTAGAAAACAAATTGATAAATTCGCACTGACTAAGGAAGATGTAGGATTGGTAATGGATTGACTTTGAACGATAATGAAAAATGTTTGTCAGAAGAATAATAATAAGCATTTAGTAGCAACATACATAAATTTAGACAAATGAAATCACTTAAAATTTCTTCTTTTATATTTTGGATTGTTATTTTTTGGGTAATGAATCCTATCAAATCTTTGTCACAGATTGCTATTCCAAAATATGAGATTACTGTGTCGAAGGAATTTTACAATAACATAGTTTATCTAGACAGCCTTTTCTTTGATGCTTATAATCACTGTAAAATTGATGTAATGGATTCACTCATGTCGGAAAATATAGAGTTTTATCATGACAAAGGAGGATTTTCCAATTCGAAGAAGGAAACAATGGAAGCTGTCCAAAAAAAGATTTGTGGAAAAGTTACCAGAGAGTTATTAAAAGGTAGTATTGAAGTTTATCAAATTTCCGACTATGGAGCAGTACAAATGGGCTTTCATGGATTTCACAATAATCAAGAAAAGGAAAATGGCCCTACCCATTTCTCGAAATTTGTTCATATTTGGCACAAAGAAAATAATCAATGGAAAATTACCCGAGTTATAAGTTTACATTAATGCAACATGCTTCACTGCCAACATTAAGCGGGTTGAAAAATGCCCCCAACAATCGAACTTTAAAATATGCTAAGAAAGCCCCTATCATAAACGACCGAGGCTTTATGTCCGCTAATGCAAAATAAAAACGTTAGTCAGAACTGTAAGACGACACCCAATATCAATAAAAAAAATTAGAAAATGAAGGCAGTTGTATATACAAAATATGGACCTCCAGAAGTTGCCAAATTAATGGATGTTCCTAAACCTATACCCAAAGACAATGAAGTATTAATTAAGGTTTGTGTATCTACGGTAAACCGAACAGACTCTGGTTTTCGTAGTGCTGAATACTTTATTTCAAGATTTTGGAGTGGACTTTTACGACCAAAGTATCAAATATTGGGTTGTGAGTTTGCAGGCATAATTGAAGAAATTGGAAAGAATGTAACCTCATTCAAAAAAGGAGATAAAGTGTTTGGCTACAACGACAAAACCTTTGGAGGACATGGAGAATTTTTGACCATTAAAGAAAATGATGCAATTACAACTTTACCTAACAACATAAATTTTGATGAAGCTGCACCTATTACCGAAGGTGCTCATTATGCGTTAAATATTATCAAAGCATCAAAAATTGAAAATGGACAAAATGTTTTGGTTTATGGGGCCACGGGTGCAATCGGCTCTGCTGCTGTCCAACTCTTAAAGCACTTTGGGACAAAAGTAACTGCTGTTTGTAACACAAAAAATGTAGAGCTGGTAAGATCCCTCGGTGCAGATACCGTGATTGATTATCAAACACAAGATTTTACAAAGAGGGAGCATAAATTTCATTTCATTTTTGACGCAGTTGGAAAAAGTTCATTTAAACAATGCAAACCACTGCTAACTAAAAAAGGAATTTACATTTCAACAGAATTGGGGAAGAATGCTGAGAACATATTTTTTGCCCTTACAACACCAATTTTGGGTGGTAAAAAAGTATTATTTCCAATTCCAACGATTAACAAAGATGACGTAAATTTTTTTAAAGGACTTGTTGAAAAAGGGGAATACAAACCTGTAATTGACAGACAATATGAATTAAAGCAAATTGTAGAGGCTTACAAATACGTTGAAACAGGACAGAAAACAGGTAATGTAATTTTAAAGATAATGGATGAAGAATAACAGCAGCCAAAGCATTAATCGGATTGAAAAAAATGGCTTACAAACCACTCCCCGAATATCTTTTCCTTGACCAGAAAAGAGAACAAAAACTCGTAGAGAGAATAAGGGAAAACATCACTAAATTTGATCTTAGGCCTGCTGACTTTAATTTTGCAACTCCCTGATGATGTGCCTAGAAAAAGCGTTAGTCAGTATGCAAAAGCAACCTCATTAATAACAATCATAAAATCTGAAATTTGACCAACGGAGTTTAAAATTTATCAAATGAATGAATACAGACCAATTCCTTATTAGAAAAGCAGTAAGTAAAGACTTAGGGAAAATTGTTGACTTGTATACTCTTGTTAGTAAAACTATTGGAGGACTTGCAAGAACTGAAAATGAAATTACCAAGGATTATGTAAAAGAATTTGTTGGGAAATCATTACAAAATGGTATTCAGTTTGTAATCGTTGATAATTATAACCATGAAAAAATTGTAGCAGAGATTCATTGTTATAAATTACAACCGAGAGTATTTGGGCACATTTTAAGTGAACTGACTATTGCGGTGGACAATGAATATCAAGGAAAAGGTTTGGGTAAAAAACTTTTTGAAACAGTCCTTAATTACATAATGGAAAACCGAAATGATATCTTTAGGGTTGAATTAATCGCTAGAGAATCAAATGCAAAAGCAATAAAACTGTATGAAAGTATTGGGTTTAAAGTAGAAGGCAGATTGATAAATAGAATAAAGAACAGTGAGAATAATTTTGAAGCGGACATTCCAATGGCTTGGTTTAACCCTAACTTCAAACAATAACTAAATAGAGAACGAACCGCCATCATGTGTATTGTGAAAAAACGGATTAAGTGCTAAATTGAGCATTCGGAATTCTAATGAGCATTTGTGCCAAACTGAATATTTGTGCTTCTAAATCCGCTTCTTCGAAAAGCCGTAAACCGTGATGGGCAATATAGCCTCAGACTTTAATAATATACAAATTATGAACAAAATATTTCTGTGCTTAACATTTGCTTTAGCTCTCGGTTGTACCAAAAAGGACGACCCCTCAATTGAAAAGGGATTATTAAAAAGCCAGGTAATCAATATATCAGGCTTAGACAGAAATTACCACCTCTATGTTCCAAGCAATCCTACTAATGCACCAGTCGTAATTCTTTTTCACGGAAACGGAAGTAGTTATGATGAGATATTGGGTTTGACAGGAGTAAAAGCTCCTTATAAAATTTGGTTAGACATTGCCCAACAAGAGAACTTGATCATTATAGTTCCAAATGGTTCACTTGGTTCAACTAATTCAAGCGGTTGGAACGATTGCAGAGCAGACGCTCCTACAAGTCCAACCGTGAATGATGTCTTATTTACAAGTAATCTACTTGACTATGTAATCAATAAATATCAGGCAAATAGTTCAAAAGTTTATGCAGTTGGCACGTCTAACGGGGGCCACTTTGCAATTCGGTTAGCACAGGAAATTCCAAATAAGATCACAGCATTTGCTGCTATTGTTGCTGCAAATGCAAAAAACTCTCAATGCGCAAACTCAACAGTCAAAGTATCTGCACTAATCATGAATGGCACCGCAGACCCCATTATGCCTTTCAATGGAGGGCAAATGGCATCCAACAGAGGAGAAGTTTTATCTACAGATAGCTCAATCAAATATTGGGTGGCAAGAAATCAGACCAGTACAGTTCCAGAGATTACGAATTTACCTGACATCAACACCACTGATAACTGTAGCATTCAAAAATATCTATACAAAAACGGAGGGAGCAATACTGAAGTTGCTCTAATTAAAGTTAATAGCGGTGGACACACTGAACCAAGTATTGCACAAAGATATAGTGTGTTTTTTTTGGCATTAGTGGGTAATCAAAATGCTGACACAGAAATGGCAACTGAAATATGGAATTTTTTTAAGGATAAGACTAAATAGTATAGTCCTGAAATAGGTTGACTTCAAAAAAGTGGATAAGTCAACTTTAACGGGACACAAAATGATGTAAAGCTTTTGCAAAAACAAAACAGACAAATCAGCATGACACAAGCCGGCGACCCGTTGGAAAATGCAGTAGCCGAAAAAATACACAGAACCATTAAAGAAGAATTTACGACCAACAGGCAAATAAAGTTTTGCAATATTGACGAGGCAAGAAAAGAGGTAAAGAAGTTCTCTGAGTTTTACAGTAAGCAACGACCGCATAGAAGTGTTACATGGCTTACTCCCCGCCAGGCGCATTGCTCCAAAATATATATACAAAAATGGCTGCCGGATACAGCAACAATTTTTAAAGCACAGTATACTTCGTCGCATCAGCTTATTCCTATTCATCAAGATCTCCCCAGAACTTGAATGAAGTCCGCTTCATCTGATAAAACAAAGATGAACATCTAAACTCAAAACGTAAAACACAGCTATCTTATCCCGCTGTGGAAACCGTGAAAATGAGTCAACTAATTTTAAGACCGAGACAGTTGCTTGAACAAAAAGCACCCAAAAAAATAAAATTGGTATTTGGTCATCTTCCCAACCACCAATAGCAACCTGGGATTGGCGAAAGAATAAAAGAGAGCAAACCAACTCAACCCTAAGTAAATAGTAAAAAATACTTATCTCAATTCTTTCAGATAGTATCTATTAATAACGCCATGTTTTTATTTCTATACAAGCTAAACGAATTCCCCTTACGGGGGGTGTTTAGGTAGTTAGTGCTTCAGTGATTTTATATTCATTTATTAAAGAATAGTGTAAAAAGTAAGTTATGATATTGTCCTTTTCTACATGTAATTGTTTGTTTAAATTGTTGCAACGCAGGGGGTTGCCCCTCATAATAAATTAGGTTATTTTATATTCTGCTTTGTTAAAAGGCCTGTTGGAAAGCTATACTTACCTGAACTAGTAGGTTCTAAACGTCTTTAGCAATCTATTAAAATCCCCCTAAATGGGTGAGTATTTTAACCCTTCAATTTGCTCCCTTTGTAAATATAGATTGTTTACAAAAAAAGTTTGCTGCGTAATGAATGCTATACTTTTCAGCCCTATGTAATAGGTGCATCATCAGCAAATATCTTTTTAAGTAAAACGATTAAGACTGCCTCTCCCGTTTTAGCGGTATGAAAATTTTTAAAATTCAAAGTAGAATTGTATGAGAAAGTTATGCTTATTACTCGCAATCACATTTTTTCAAACTCTGCCTTTACTGGCACAATCCCAGATTGTAAAGGGTGTCATCACAGATGAAGATGGTTCTCCATTGGCTGCCGTCAGTATTTCTGTTTTGGGAACCAATGCTGGTACCACCTCAAATGAACGAGGTGAATTTTCAATTGATCTTCCAGCAGGTAAAAAAATTATTGAAGTTTCTTCAGCAGGTTACTCGACCAGACAAATAACAATTGAAAATGATTCAGGTACTGTAATTGTATTATCAAGATCTAAAGAATCTATGGAGATTGTTGTGGTTACTGCTTATGGAAAACAAACTAAAAAATCTGTTACAGGGTCTGTAAGCTCTATTGATTCAAAGGAAATAGAAAAACGAGCACTAACCAGTGTTACAGGCGTTTTGGAAGGGGCATCAAGTGGAGTCATGGTCAACAACACCAATGGACAACCAGGTAGTAGTCCGGTTATTAGGATTCGAGGTTTTTCTTCCGTCAATGGAAACAACTCACCGCTATATGTTGTAGATGGCGTGATTATGGGCATGGATGTTATTAGTGAAGTTAATGTAGGTAGTAGTATTTCAGATTTAAATCCTAATGATATAGAAAGTGTTTCTGTATTAAAAGATGCCGCTGCATCTGCACTTTATGGAAATAAGGCATCAAATGGTGTTGTCTTAATTACCACTAAAAAGGCGGTATCGGGTAAACCTTCTTTTAATGCTATTGTTAATCAAGGCTTTTATACAAGAGGGATTAAAGATTATACAACCGTGGCACCAAATCATTATATGGAAACCATGTGGTTAGGTTACAGAAACAATCTGCTTTCCACCAGTTCTGTTTACAATACCATTGAAAAGGCCAATCAAAAAGCTACAGAGTCTGTGGTTCAGGATAATATTAGATATAATATCTACAATAAACCATATAATCAACTTTTTGACAATTCAGGAAAATTGTTGAGTGATGCTACTATTTTGCCGGGATACTTAAATGATTTAGACTGGTATTCTTCAATTATGCAAAATGGACATCGTCAGGATTTTACTATTAATGGTGGTGCTAAAACAGATAAAAGCAATTTGTTTTTTTCCACTGGATATCTCGATGAAAAAGGATTTCTAAGAAGGTCAAGATTTCAACGATTTACAGGAAGGGCAAATGCCGAAATTATACCTGTAAAATGGTTAAAAACCGGTATTCTGATAAATGGTTCCAGTCAGCTAAATAATAACTACTCTGACGATGATGACGCATTTAATAATCCAATTGAAAACGCCAGAAGTATTGCCCCTGTGTTCCCATTGCACCTGCATGATACCTTAACTGGCGATTACCTGCTGGATGCAAATGGAAACAAACAGTATGATGACGGCTCCTTATATTCAAGAGGGCAATATGTTGCACGCAATGCCATTTGGGAAAATGAACTTAATACTCGTAGAAATATTATTTCCTCTTTACAAAGTCAGGCATTTCTTAATATAAAGTTTTTGAAGGACTTTTCATTTACTATCACAGGTGATCTGACAACAAAAAATACTGAATTACGAAGCTACCAAAACCCCATCATTGGTGATGGTGCAGGTAATGCAGGTAGGGTACAACGTGATTTATACAGGAACAAAATATATACCTTTCAGCAACAATTAAATTGGTCCAGATTTTTTGGAAAACACAATCTGGATCTTTTGGCAGGGCATGAAAATTACAACTTCTTTTTTAGTAATCTTTATGGAAGCAAAGGCCGTCAAACCTTTACGGGTATTGAAGTATTAGACAACTTCACAGAAATAATCAGATTTGGTGAATACGAGGATGTGGTGAGAACTGAAAGTTATTTGGGCAGACTTAGGTATAATTTTAATCAAACCTATTTTCTCGAAGGCTCGTTTAGAAGAGATGGTTCTTCAAGGTTCAATCCTACACACCGATGGGGTAATTTCGGGGGAGCTTCTGTAGCATGGATTATTTCCAATGAAGATTTCCTTTCTAATAGTAATGTTTTTAATAACTTAAAACTGAGAGCTGGTTATGGTGTGGTAGGTAATGATGGTAGTGCAGCTTACTACGCCTGGCAGTCTCTCTATAATATTAGCCAAAATTCAAACATTGCAGCTGTTTATTTATCACAAATAGGTGCCGGTTCCTTATTGTGGGAGAAGGTTGGAACATGGGGTGCCGCCTTGGAGGGGCAGCTTTTTAAAAAGTTTAATTTTTCTTTTGAATACTTTGACAAACGTTCAATTGATCTTATTTTTCCTGTAAACCTTCCTCTGTCAGCCGGTGCCACCTCTACCTTAACAGCAGAAGCCACAATACTTAGAAATTTGGGAACACTATCCAATAAAGGCTGGGAAATAAATGCAGACTATTATTTAGTCCAAAATAAAAATTTTATGCTAAACCTCGGTGCAAATGCCACATTTCTTAAGAATAGGATCATTAGCCTTCCTGAACAGAATAGGCAAAATGGAATAATAAGTGGCACAAAAAAGCTTTTTGAAGGTCACAGTATTTATGATTTTTGGTTGTATCAATTTGCAGGTGTTGATCAATTGAATGGCGATGCTTTGTATATAGCAGATGACATTGTTTACAATGGTGGCAATCCTGATAATTCTGGCAATCCAATTCCTCAGGCAAATCTCATAAGTATCAATGGTAAGAACTACGTTAATAATTATACCTATGCAAAAAGAAATTGGAGTGGTTCTTCTATTCCAAAAGTTTTCGGTGGCGTTTCACTCAAAGCCGATTGGAAGAGTGTAAGTTTCTCCGCTTTGTTTACCTACAGTTTGGGAGGTAAAATGTTAGACTATACCTATTTAGATTTGATGAGTGTTTCTGGAATTCCTCAAAACCTCCATACTGATCTTTTAAAAGCATGGAACGGTACTCCGGACGGAATCACAGCCGATTCCCCAAATAGGTTAGATCCGAATGGTGTTCCGGGTATTAACTACTCCAAAGATGTGCAATCATCAACCACATCATCCAGGTTTCTACAAGACGCATCGTATGGGGTAATAAAAAATATTTCAGCAAGGTATAGTTTCCCATCAAAAATTTTGGATAAAGCTTCCTTAAGATCCGCTGCAATTTTTTTCACTATTGAAAATCTGGCCACCTATACAAAATTGCAAGGAATGGATCCTCAACAATCTTTTAATGGAATCCATCAAGATCATTTTATGACTCCAAGAACTTATTCCATTGGTCTAAACATTGGTATATAAAACAATAAAAATTATGAAGAAAAATATTTATTATGGCATTTCAACAGTTTGCTTAGTAATCCTCTTGGCTGGATGTAGCAAAACTTATCTCGATACAAAACCTACTGATGCTGCCAGTCCCGAAACAGTCTTTGAAACTACTGGCAATGCGGCATTAGCAATTAATGGCCTGGCAAAAATGATGACTATTCAGTATCTGGAATCTCAGGGTTTTAATGGAGAAGGTACAATCAAAATGTATTATGGTAATTATCCTGGTACAGATTTTTACTTTAACCTGCCATCCTGGGCACCAATCATTAATTCCACATTTCATGAAAATACTACTAGTATTTATCTTTATTATCCTTGGTATTATTACTATAAAATAATTGGGAATGCCAATACTATTATTAAAATCATTTCAACTGCTCAGGGCTCAGAGGAAGAACGTCAACTAATTAAAGCACAGGCATTGTGCTTTAGAGCCTATTCCTACATGATGTTGCTCCAACTGTATGGAAACAGGTGGTCTGATTCCCAAAACGGAACCACAAAAGCTGTAGTGCTTCGTTTGGATCAAAGTACGGATGACTTAGCAAGATCAACTTTAAAAGAATGTTATGACCAGATCTACAAAGATCTTGAAGAAGCCATTCCAATTTTAGAAAACCAAAATCAATTGCGGGAAAAAAACTTTGAAATTGATAAAAATGTAGCGTATGCAATTTATGCAAGAACTGCTTTGAACCGTCAAGACTATTCAAAAGCAGAAACCTTTGCAAAAAAAGCAAGGACAGGATACCCAATAATGAACAATTCAGAATATTCAAATGGTTTCTCAAACCCAACCTCTGAATGGATTTGGAGTAGCTACGGTGCTTCTGATGAAACCCTGTACTTTTACTCTTTCCAATCCTATATTGCATACAACTCAACCGCAAGTGCTGTAAGAATTTATCCAAAGTGCATTAACAAATTACTCTTTGCTACAATACCTGATTCGGATATTAGAAAAAAACTTTTTCTAAATCCTCAAGGGTTTGCATACAATGCAAATACTGGATTGGCTTCAGCAGCTTTATCTAGTCAGGCTCGTACACTTTTCCCAGACATTCAGTCAAATGCCACAATTTATGCTTTTATGCAGTTCAAATTTAAAGCTAATGATCTGCCAGGAGTAGGCAATCTGGTTCATTTCAGATCTTCGGAGATGTTATTAATTGAAGCCGAGGCAAAATACTTTCAAAATAAACCAGCATCTGAAATTCAAAATGTACTCATCGAGCTTAACAAAACATCAGGCAGAGATCCTGATTATACAACCACTAAAACTGGGGAAGATCTGCTAAATGAAATCAAGCTTTATCGTAGAATTGAGTTATGGGGAGAAGGCTTTGATTGGTTCGATCAAAAAAGATGGGGCAATACTATTACCAGAACATCAACAGCCGAGGGAGGAAGTTATCCGGCCGCTCTAGCAGTAACCATAAAACCGGAGGATGGAAATAAATGGACATGGGCAATTCCAAATCGCGAGTTTGATTATAATACACTCATTAATGAACAATAAACACAATTTTTATTTCACAGTTGAATCATAAATGAAATATAAAAAAATGAGAAGAAAAACTTTGAAAAAGATCCAGTTTAATATGCTAAGAAAGTCCCGATCATAAACGATCGGGGCTTTCCCTCTAATTATCGGGACAGGTTTTCATTCCGGTTCTTTCGACAAGTTCAGGAACTATTCAGCGACTCCGGACAATGTTTATATCTTCAATTTTGAGACTGTAATGGATGTATGTCCCTTAGGAATGTTTTAGGTGGGTTCTATACTTTTTATGGAATCGCTTGGGCATCAAAATATTTCTTTTCTTTAAACAAAGTATGCAGCCCGTGTGGCACCTATTTGAACAATATCCCATACTACAGTTTATTACTGCCCATGCAAAATGAATTTAGTTCCTGTGGTAAGGCAAAGACTGTATTTAAAAAAATGTTTAGCTAAACAATACTATCTCCCAATTGAGTAAAAATAGTTTTTAGCATTTGTTGTATGGGTAAGGCTTTGGCCTCATCGTATTGCATTTCATCATTACTCATATATAAATCTTTCGACAATTCTAACTGAATGGCATATTGTTTGCATTTTGGCTTACCATTATTTCTGGTAATATATCCTCCCTTAAAAGGATGGTTGCTGGCCACTTCAAAGCCATTTTGCTTCAGCACTTTTTCCACGATGGAAGAAAGACTTGCCGGAATCGTTTTTCCTTTATTCGTTCCAATGATAAAATCGGGGAAAGGCGTATTTGAAATGGTGGAAACCGACCTCCTAATCGAATGTCCATCCCAAAGCAACACCACTCCAAACTGATGAAGCACTTTTTCTAGCAGTTTGGATAAAGCATTATGATAAGGATCAAAATAAAAAAGTTTTCTTTGGGCTACATCTACCGGCTCCACTACTATTCGCTCATCTGCATAAATTGATTCTCCCAAAAAAGTAGTTGCAGTACAAGTATCAGTAATTATTCTTCCATCATGGTACAAAGGCTGGTTATCCGGATGTCGGTTGAGGTCAATAACCCAGCGACTGTAAACAGATTTTATCACAGGTATTTCTAGTTCGGTGGCAAACTGATAAAGTTTATCCAAATACCAATCCGTATCGTCCGGTGGAAGTAAATGTTGTTTTATCTGACTGGCAATACTATGGGGAAATTGTGTGCCAATATGTGGCAGACTAAGGACTATGGGATAGCGAATTGTTTTTGGAAGATTGATGTCAAACGGCTGCATAAAATTATTTTTTGTATTTCCATTCACCATTAATTATCGTGCCATTTATCTGGCTTCTATCAGTAGTATAAACAATAGCTGAAAGCAGATGTTTTAAATCTGCTTGTGCTAAAACCGCATTGCTAAGTTCGTAAACAACTGCATCAAAACATTGGCCTATGGCAAAATAATCAGAAACAATTTGTCCTGCTGCCCGATTGCCGGCTATGAAAAGTTTTTCAACCATGGTGGCAGCGCCATTGTCAAAAGTATTTCTACGATGTTTGGTCAAGCGTTGGGCGTAATCCAACCAGCGAATATCTTCCATAGGATTCAGTTGTATCTGGCTATCGGTACCAATAGCCCAATTGCCTCCTGCTTCATAAAATGGGGTAAGCGGAAAAATACCATCGCCCAAATTTCCTTCGGTAGAAGGACATAAAATCACATTGGCTTTTGCAGCGGCCAGTCCTTTTATTTCTTCTTGGGTTAAATGCGTACAATGCACCAGATTAAAGCCTTCATCCACCGGAAGATTTTCTAGCAACCATTCCACCGGTCTCTGTCCTAAAAAGGCCTGGCAGTTTTCCACCTCTTTTATTTGTTCCGACAAATGAACGTGAAACGGTAGGTTTTTATTTTTCAAAATTTCATACAACGTTATGATCTCATTGGCAGGAACTGCCCTCAATGAATGAGGCCCGTAACCAATATTTATGCGGTCATCAAATTGTGAAGCCAAATTTTCGGAGGCTTCTAAAAGCTTTAAATAACTATCAAGGCCATTAGAAATAAAGCAACGTTGTTTTTCAAAAGCAGGTTTTCCAAAATCTCCTGTGTGATAGTAGATAGGAACCAATGTAAGTTTAATGCCGGTACGCATTGCTGCAGCTATTACTCGTTCCCCCATTTCAGCCACATGATGATAGGGTTTTCCATTGGCATCATGATGCAGATAATGAAACTCCACCACTCTGGTATAACCGTTTGCCACCAACTGTTGATAGAGTAGGGTGGTTACTTTTTCAAGTTTGTCCGGTGTCATGGAAAGCGCACAGGAATACATGGCATCTCGCCAGCTCCAGAAATCATCATCGGTTTTGGGCTCATGCGTTTCTGCCTGTCCGGCCATGGCATATTGAAACGAATGAGAATGAGCGTTTACAAATCCCGGCAGGGTAGCTCCGGCTACAAACTCAATGTGGCCTTCGGTTTCAGGATTTTCGCACGACAGGTAATTGATTTTTCCTTTTGCATTTATCCCCACAAAACAATTTTCCTTCCAGCCTGCTTGCAACAACAAATATTGAAATTGAAAATAGCGCATGGTTTATTTTAACTGTTCAATAATGAATCGTCCACCAAATTTGGCAGGGTTACTTTTAGCAATGGTTCGGCATGCATCGCTCTTTCAATGGCTTCCATAGCTCCCTCGTTTCTTGCCCAGCTTCTTCTGGAAATGCCATTGTTCACATCCCAAAAAAGCATGGAGCTTAGTCTTTGTTCTGCCTCTTTTGTACCATCTAGCAGTAAACCAAAACCACCATTTATCACTTCGCCCCAGCCCACACCACCTCCGTTATGTATGGATACCCAGGTAGCCCCTCTAAAGCTATCGCCAATAACATTGTGAATAGCCATGTCGGCTGTAAATCTTGATCCGTCATAGATGTTTGAGGTTTCTCTAAACGGCGAATCGGTTCCCGAAACATCATGATGATCGCGTCCCAAAACCACAGGCCCAATCTCTCCGTTTTGAATGGCTTCATTAAAAGCTTTTGCAATGTTTATTCTTCCTTCGGCATCGGCATATAAAATTCTTGCCTGCGAACCCACCACCAATTTGTTTTCCTTTGCGCCTTTTATCCAGGCAATATTGTCCAGCATTTGCTGTTTGATGGATGCAGGTGCTTTAAGTGCCAATGCCTCCAATGCCTTGCTGGCTATGACATCTGTCTTTTCAAGGTCCTCAAATTTTCCACTTGCACACACCCATCGAAAGGGACCAAAACCATAATCAAAACACATCGGCCCCATGATGTCCTGCACATAACTGGGGTATCTAAAGTCAATTCCATTTTCGGCCATCACTGCTGCACCAGCTCTGGATGCTTCTAACAAAAACGCATTTCCATAATCAAAAAAGTAAGTGCCCTTGGCAGTATGTTTATTAATGGCATTGGCCTGCCTCCTAAGGCTTTCTTGTACTTTTTGTTTAAACAGATTAGGATTTTCCACCATCATTAAGTTGGCTTCGTCAAAAGATAAACCTACTGGATAATAACCACCTGCCCAGGGATTGTGCAAGGAGGTTTGATCCGAACCCATGTCCACATATATATTTTCTTCATCCAATTTTTCCCAAAGCTCCACCACATTTCCGTTATAGGCAATGGACACTACTTCTTTATCCGCCTTTGCTGTTCTCACTCTTTTTACCAAAGCATCCAAATTGTCCATCACTTCATCCACCCAGCCCTGTTCATGTCTTTTAATAGTTGCTGCCAAATTCACTTCCGCCACAATGGAAATAACACCGGCAATATTACCCGCCTTTGGTTGTGCACCACTCATGCCACCTAGTCCTGAGCTTACAAATATTTTACCACTGCTTCCTTCTTTGTTTATCATTCTGCAGGCATTCAAAATAGTGATGGTAGTGCCATGCACTATGCCCTGCGGCCCAATGTACATATAGCTTCCAGCCGTCATTTGCCCGTATTGCGATACCCCTAAGGCATTCATTTTTTCCCACTCATCGGCACTTGAATAATTGGGAATCACCATTCCGTTGGTCACCACCACACGAGGAGCGTTTCTGTGCGAAGGAAACAATCCTAATGGATGCCCGGAGTACATCACCAGGGTTTGCTCGTCGGTCATTTGCGCCAGGTATTGCAGGGTAAGTCTGTACTGTGCCCAGTTTTGAAACACAGCACCATTGCCGCCATAAGTAATCAGTTCATGCGGATGCTGTGCCACCGCGGGATCTAGGTTGTTTTGAATCATCAACTGTATAGCCCTTGCCTGCAAAGTCTTTCCGGGATATTCGTCAATGCTTCTGGCATAGATTTCATAGTTCGGCCTAAAGCGGTACATATAAATTCTGCCATGGTTTTCCAGTTCTTCTTTAAACTCTGGCAATAATGCAGCATGATGCTGGGCATCAAAATACCGAAGCGCATTTTTTAGTGCCAGCTTCTTTTCATCTGCCGTCAAAATATTTTTTCTTTTTGGGGCATGACTTACTGTTTTATCATACGGCTTTGGTGAAGGCAACTCCCGGCCAATTCCCTGTTCTATTTGTTCCTTAAAAGTCATGGTATCTTAAGAATTAAATTTATTTTTTTGGGCGTGCCCCTCACTCCGCTTTGCTTCGTTCGGGTCGGGCTTTTCGCTGCAAGTCCGCCACAAAGCCCGGCACAAAAGCTTCAGCGGGCTTTCCGCTACAATCCCTCACGCATTGTCGAACAGTCATTCTGCTATACATTATAGTACTCGTGCGCCTCTTTTCCAAACTTGTGCAGGCTGCAATCTTCCCTGCTGATAAGTTATTTCCCTATAATCATCGGCATCATAAAAAACCCAATCTGCAATTTTATTTTTTTGCAACACCCCTCTATCCGTTAGCCCCAAAGCATTTGCGGCTCTGCAGGTAATAGCGGCCAAAACCTCGGCATTGGAAAGTTTTTCGTAGGCAGCCAGTATGGAAGCTTCAGCTACCAATTGTCCCATGGGTGCCGACCCCGGATTAAAATCAGTGGCAATCACCAAACTACCACCTGCATCCAAAATTTTTCTTGCTGGTGCAAACGACATCCCAAGTCCTAAAGAAGCTCCCGGCAACACTACAGGCACAGTTTCAGAATTTGCCAACAGGGCAATTTCCTTATCGGTACTGGCTTCTAAATGGTCGGCACTTATTGCACCTACCTCCACCGCTACTTGAGAACCACCTGTTGTAAACTGATCTGCATGAATAGTAATTTCAAAACCCAGTTCTTTGGCTTTACTAAAATAGGGCATTAGCTCCATACCGGTAAATGCCGATTTTTCTATAAAGGCATCTATTCTCCTGCACAAGTTTTCAACTTTTATTTTGGGTAATAGCTCCTGTGCAATTGTTTGTATATAACCAGCTCTGTTTTCACTAAACTCTTTTGGAATAGTATGTGCAGCAAGGCAGGTAGGCACCAAATCGGCCGCAACCTCAGCATCAGCATCTCGAATGGCATACAGCATTTTCAGCTCCTCTTCAACAGATAAACCATAACCTGTTTTCACTTCAATGGTTGTAATGCCCTGCTTCAAAAGATAATTGGCATTTTTAGCAGTAAGTGCTGAAAGGCTTTCCCTGCTTGCGTTTCTGGTATGCGTTACTGTACGCCGTATGCCACCACCAGAAGCTGCAATTTCAAGATAGGTCTTTCCGGAATTGCGCAAGGCAAAATCTGCAGCACGGCTTCCGGCAAAACAAATGTGGGTGTGCACATCAATAAATCCGGGGACTGCAACAAATTTTTGATTTAAAAAATGATGGTTGGGATCTTGATTTTCTGTTTTTTTTAGGAGCACTTCATAATCATCTATATCATCAATCAGGCCATTTTTTATTAATATTCCCGCATTATTCAACAAAGGCAATTGTTCGTCTTTCAGGCTACCTCGCCTTGGCAAACCCTGCATGGTCAATAACTGATGAATAGGCCCTATAAGCATTGGCACGGACATTAATATTTATTTAGTAGTTATCGTAAACCTCTTTGAAATGGGTTTCAAAAGGAACATTATCTTTTTCCGAAACTTCATTTGCCATTTGTACTAATCGTCCTTGTTGAACAAAATGAATGGCTTCGTCAATCAATGGTTTTAGTGGTACATCTTTTTCAAGGAAAGATATTTTTTCCCTAATGGCCACATGAATGGCATCCAGAATTTTTCCGGGTCTTAACGGAGCATGAAAGTCTATAGCCTGACAGGCGCAAAACAATTCCAGGCCTATAATTTTTTCGGTATTTTCTATTACCTGCAAAAGTTTTCTACTGCCAATAGAACCCATGCTCACATGGTCTTCCTGACCCAAAGAAGTGGGAATACTGTCCGCACTGGAAGGAAAGCAAAGCCCTTTGTTTTCGCTGGCCAATGCTGCACTGCTATACTGCACAATCATAAAACCGGAGTTGATACCGGTTTCCTTCATCAGCAATTTGGGCACTTCATCATCATATCCGGTAAGTGATAAATATATTCTTCTGTCAGATATGTTTCCGATTTCGGCCGCCGCCAGACAAGCATAGTCAATGGGCAGGGCCAATGGTTGGCCATGAAAATTTCCACCACTAATAGTGAGTTCATTGTTGATGATAACCGGATTGTCGGTCACTGCATTGATTTCTATTTCTACCGCTTCTTTCAATTGCTGCCATGCCGACCAGGATGCTCCATGCACTTGTGGAATACAACGCAACGAATATGGATCCTGAACCTTTGCACAATGAATGTGAGAGGCCACAATGGGAGATTGATGCAATAGATTCCTTATCCTTTCCGCCACATGAACATTGGCAGGAAACGGTCTCAACTGATGAAGTGCATCCAAGAAAGGAGCTGAAGATCCTTTCAATGCTTCTATCATAAAAGCTCCTGTGATATCGGCACTCAAGAATACATCATGCATTTTAACAACAGCCATTACTGCATGCGCAGCAATAAACTGGGTACCGTTGATTAATGCTAGTCCTTCTTTTGCAGATAGTGTGATGGGTTTAAGTTGATGGTGTTCTAACATATCACTTGAGGAAATCATTTCATCATCCTTCCAAACAAAACCCTCGCCAATCAATGGCAAAAACAAATGAGCCAATGGTGCTAAATCGCCAGAAGCACCCACGGAACCCTGCGAAGGCACCACTGGAAGCTGGTTGTTTTCAATAAGCCAAAGAATGCGGTCAATGGTTTTTTCCTGTACACCCGAGTAGCCAAAACAAAGCGCATGCACTTTTAATATCAGCATGAGTTTGGATAGCATTTTATCAATGGGTTTGCCTACACCTACTGCATGACTTATTAATATATTTCTTTGCAGGGTTTCGGTTTCCTTTGCTGTAATCATGGTGGTGCACAATGGGCCAAAGCCTGTGTTGATGCCATAAACAGCCTTTCCCGATGCCACAAACTGCGCCACATATTCACTGCTTTTTCTAATGTTTATTCTGGTGGCTTCATCCACTTCCAAAGGAATTTTTCCTTCTGCAATAGCCAGAGCAATCGAAGCATTAAGCTGGTCTTTTCCGAATTTGAAAATTTTTTTCATTCAAATGTATTCAATGATAAAGGTAATGGGAATTGTCAAATCTCTTTTACCGACTATACTATTACCTACAAGAAAAAGGTTATACCAAATATTCTTATGTATAAGATAATGATGTATATTTGATTGGTGAAAAAATCAGGCTTATACAAAGGATGTTTAGAACCCATCATTCTAAAATTGCTGGATGATAACGGTAGGATGTATGGGTATGAAATTACACAAAAAGTAAAAGGCGCAACAGCAGGTGAGTTGGTCATTACCGAAGGGGCATTGTACCCTTTGCTGCATAAATTAGAATCGGAGGGTGTTTTGGAGGTGGAGGTGGAAAATATTGGAAACCGGGTTCGGAAATATTATTCGCTTACAAAGACAGGGAAAAAAGCAAAGTCAAAAGCATTAACCGAATTAGAAAATTTTAGTAATACACTACAACTTTTATTAAACCCAAAACTGGCTTAGAATGCTTACCTACATTCAAACACAGAAGATAGAAGCATGGTTTGAGGAAAACGGACTGAAATACTTTGACCTTCGTCAGGAATATGTAGATCATTTGTCTGAAGCCATTATCCAAAGAATGAAATGCCAACTCATCACATTTGAGGAGTCTTTTGATGAGGAGGTGAAAATGTTTAATAATAAAGATTTGAATCTACAAAACTTTGAAGCCGGACTGGGTTATGAACCGAAAGAGGAATGGAGTTATTTTACGGTGAGCAGAGTAATAATAATTCTGTCTCTGTATGGTTTGTTCATTCTGCCAGGTATCCTTTTAAATGCTACATTACTGATTTTCGTTGAGTTATTATACCTATCGGCTGGGGTGATGGTTCTGTTTATTTTTTTTCAAAAGTATAAGGCAGCAAATAAAAAGCCAGGAAGAAAATTGAGTGTATTAAATATGGATAGTCTTTGGGGTTGGATATTCCCGATCATTTATATTGTTTTTAGAATTTTATATTTTCAGGGCAATCATGTTCAATCCATTTCAGAAGAAAAAGGGCAGATGAGTTTTTATTTTATTGTGTTTTGTCTATTATTTTTTGGAGTGGCCTTTTTTGCAAGGATGAATTATCTAAACGACATCTATCGAAATGCAAAAAAATCCTATCCTCAACTTTTTAAATTTCCCAAATATGCCGAATGAAGAACAGGTGCAGTATCTTTTTGATTTTTGCCGGAGAAAGGGGGTTTATTATTTCGATTTGCAATGCGAACTGGTAGATCATCTTTCAGAAGCCATAGAGGAAAAAATGAAAAACACTCCATCTCTTAGTTTTGACGCTGCACTAAAAGAGGTTTATAAAGGGTTTGGCATTTTTGGATTTTCTCATGTAGTGAGAGATAAGGAAGTAGCAATTATCAAACGAATTTCAAAAAGAAGAAAGCAGTATTTAAAAACAAATTTTACCTATCCAAAGATTGCTTTTACCATTTTCCTGATATTTATTTTTTGTCTCCCATTGTATTTGATTAAGAATATTAATTTGGATTTGTACTATTTGTCTTTAACTGGAATCACGGCAATTTTTGGCTTTCTTTTGTTTTTGCTTCAGAATGTAAAGACCAAAAAACCTTTAAGAAAATTAATGATGCTGCGGTATGGATCTGCTTTTGGACCCATAGGCATCTTACTACAGTTTCCAAATGTTTACTATATATACTTTAGATGGCAGGGAATTAATCCTCAGGGAAATTTTTGGCTGAATGTATTCTTAATCGGTCTCGTTGTAGTTTTGGCGCACCTAGCAACTGCTGTCCACCATATAAGTATATCTATGAATAAGGAAGCCCAACAGCAATATCCTATGGCTTTTGAATAGGAGGGTGATGCAAGTGATAGAGAGAATTCAAATTGAGTACCAACAATATTCAGCTCCTCAAAAAATACAGGTTTCAGGGTATAGTTTGTATTCCCATTCAGATTAAATTTGAAAATAATTCAATCTGTGTATGATTAAAAACTTACTACTAACTAGCAGTTTAATTGGGCTTACCTTTTCTTCTCTTTTTGCACAGCGTGCTATGGGAGAAATCATTGACCTGAAACAAATAGATGCTACACCCCGTCAGGTGCATTTATCCGAAAGAAGTTTTGGCGATTTGCCAAAGGCTGCATCTGTAGAGCAATGGTGTCCTACTCCTGGTGATCAAAAAACCTATGGCACTTGTGCAGCTTGGGCTACAGCTTATGGAATGGCGACCATTTTGTATGCAAAAACACATAATATCACCGATAAATCCATGGTGAACAAGTATGCTTTTTCTCCTACGCACCAATATGAAAGAATTAAACAGCCCGGCGACAATACCTGCCAGGGAGGAAGCAATACCATTGGTGGTTTATACACCATCTATGACAAAGGCGTTGCCCTGCTGTCCACCGTTCCTTATGCCTGCAATGTTAGTATCAGCAATGCAATGAATGAAGAAGCTTTGAAATACAAATTTTCAAATCTTAATATTCTTTACGGCAATGAGGAGTTGGCAGCTTCCCTAAAAGACAATACTTTAATAAAATCCGATCAGGAAAAATTAGACCTTAATAAACTCACACTTTCCAGCGGATACCCCATCGCCATTTCGTTTACGTTGCCTCAAAGTTTTCAGAAGGTCAATTCAAAAGTATGGCATAGTGATCCCAACGAAACACCGGCACAATGGAAACATGCCAGTCATGCTATGGTCATTGTAGCCTATGATGACAATGTGGATGGTGGTGCCTTTAAAGTGCTTAATAGCTGGGGAACAGGTTTTGGCGACAACGGCTTTATTTGGATTCGATATGCTGATTTTACAAAGTTTGTAAAGTATGCCGCCATAGCTTTTCCTGATCCTAATTCTGCACCACCAGCCGAAGCACCCAAGCCAAAACCAGACCAGCCAAAACCTGCGGCAGAAACTACTTTCGAACTGAGTGGTTCGGTAGATTTTAAATTGAATACCGGCGACGATATGCCCATTCAAAGAACTTCTACCCGCAACCTTACGGTAGAAGATGATGAACCACAGGCAAAGGAGGACTTGGTGGCTTACACCATGGCGCAAACCTATGGCAGTGGAACAAAGTTTAGATTTTACATGACAGTAGATAAGGATGCTTTTGTATATGCGTTTGCTACTGATTTGAAAGGTAAGGTAAACCGCATTTTGCCTTTTGATGACAAAGTAAGTACAAGAGTGGTGCCCAATAGTGTGATTGCTTTTCCATCGGATAGTAAAGTGGTAAAAATGGATGAAGAAAAAGGTCGTGATTATTTATTGATTCTTTATTCGGCGGTAGCACTGGATAGTAAGGATATTGCTGAAAAAATGAATGGTATGACCGGGGCGTTTAGCGATAAAATAAAATCAGTATTGGGCAATAAACTCATTGATAAATCAAAGATTGAATACCACAAAGACAAAGTGGGATTTAGTACTAAGAAAATATCCTCACGCAATCTTACCGTAGAGGATGATGAGCCTGCTACTCCCACAGGCGGCAGTGTAGTGCCTTTGATGGTGGAGATAAAGCATAATTAAGATACATAGCAATATCAACGGAGCCGTAATTAATTTATTAAGTGCGGCTTTGATTTTTATCAAAAATAAATCTAAGGATGATGAGATGCTTAATGTTTGTAGCATTAGTGTTTATGAGTATTTCTATGATGGCGCAGCGGGTATCACTTACTGTGCCATCGGGTCATGCTAAAAATATTGAACAGATAGCTGTGTCGCCCAATGGAAAGTATATGGCATCTATCTCACATAAAACGGTTATGATATGGGATGTGGCCGCCAATAAAAAGATTCATGAAATCAGTCTTGAAATAAGTTTGGCGGCAGTTGAAATTCGTTCAGTATCCATTACGGATAAGTTGGATAAAGTAGTAGTAAGTTCCAACGATGGGCTGTATTGCTACAATATTCAAACAGGTAAAAAATTGTTTAAAGATGGTGGTGTTACTGCAGGCGCATCCTTAAGTAAGGATGGGGCGGTAGTTTATGCAGTTGATTTTGGTGGCCTACAAATGTATGATGCCGAGTCGGGGCAAAAAATAAAACGAATTGATGATTTTGCAAACAATTCAGCCGGCAATTGTAAGTTTTACGAATTAGGGAATAACCGGCTATTGGTACTTTATTTTTTTGGATGGAGCATCGTAAATACAGCAACAGGAAACATAGAATTAAAGAAGTTTTTCAAAGATATTTATGCAGAAAAGTTGTCAGCTTATGACTATGATAAAGGTAGCAATACCATTGTAGGTTTACGAGATGATCAGTATGTAGTACTGGATGTACCAACCGCCAATCTTTTGAAAACAAAAAAGCCGATCTATTATCCGCTTGGGTTGTGTGCAATGGGCAACAGTCAGTTGTTGGCTTTTAGCCATGACTATAAAACGAAGTCCTATAAAATAGAGTTGATGCAATTGCCTTCACTAACCGTGAGCAAAACAATTTCTCAGCCTGATAGCGAAGTGCCTGAAACTATTTTTTATGGTACAAAACCCATCGTGGTTTCAGGTACGCAAAAAATATTTTACAACAACAACAATGAGCTTTTTACAGTTAATGCTTCAACAGGAGTTTATGAAAAAAAGTTCACCAACAGGATTGCAGATTTTAAACCATTCTTTTATTATAAAAACTTAACCCAGCGGTTGTTGGCAGACAATACCCTTCGTTTTGCCACGGAGGACAATGGTATTCGTCAGTTTGATTTTGAATCCTATAAACCGATAGGGTATGTGCAGGCAATGAAAAGAATTATACTTAGTGCAGATGGTAAATTAATGGCTTCGATTGATAAGAAAATTACAATTCTAAATGGAATAACCGGGGGTGTGGTAAAAACCATTCCGCTTCCGGCAACCATTGATCCAGAAATTGAATTTTTCTTTTTCAATTACAACAATTCAAAATTAGTTTATACCGAAAAGTTGAAGGGGGTGCTTCATGTGTTGGATATTGCCACGGGTGTTTCTACAAAACTTGCTACATTAGGTACATTGCTTATGCGAGAGTCTTCCAGTTTTGATGGTAAATATTTTGCGGCCATTACCAGTAAGAACAATATTAATTTTCTTACGGTCTATAACCTTGAATCAAAAGCAATAGTATTAAATAAGCGCCTTTGCGAACCGTACAAAGATGCGGATTGCCCCTCCGACATTAGTTTTCTAAATGATAGTTATTACATTATTACTACCAGTCTAAAAGAGGCGGTCCGCATTTATAAAGCCGATGATGCTGCTTATTCATCTACTTTTAATGTTGAGCACTATAACCAGTTTTCGGTTTTAGGTGGCGATATAAAAAACAATATTATTGCCATAGGAGAAGTAGGTCAGTTTCAGGTAGGGACGCACAATATTAAACTCATTACCAAGGAGGGAAAACTTATTAAAGCTTTTAAATCTGAAAAGAATAACGATTTTTTAAAAGCTACCTTTTCTAAAGATGGTAAACTGATGTTTACGCCCACCACCCAAAAGGGCGTACAAGTTTGGAATGTGGCAAAAGGTGAACTACTGGGTACTTACTATTTTGTAGAAAAGACTAAGGAATACGTTTTTATTTCGCCAGAAGGCTTATTTGATGGTAGCCCCGAAGGAATGAAAGAATTGTATTTTGTGAGAAACAATAACCCCATTCCTTTGGATAAATTGTATGAAAAATTTTATACGCCTGAGCTCTTACGCCGAAAAGCAAATGGAGAAAAATTTAGCCCTCCAAATATTGATGGTTTGTACGATGCACCCAAGGTTGCTATCAAATACGCCGAAGTAAAACGCAATTTGGAAGTAGAGGATGATAAACCTACCTACAGCAATACTTCCGGCATTGCCGAGATCACAGTGAATGCTACTGCACCGGAGGATAAGGTAGATGAAATCAGGTTGTTCCACAACGGAAAGGCTGTAAATCTTGCCACACGCGGACTTTTTGTAACCGATGCCGATGGAACCGATTCTAAAAAATACACCATCAATTTATTACCGGGTGCCAACAATTTCAGAGCTATTGCCCTGAACAGTCAGCGTACAGAAAGTGAGCCCGATGAAATTTTGGTAAACTATCAAAGCGGTAATGTGCCTGCACCTAAACCCGGCGGCAGCACAAATGGTACGGTCATTGATCCGGTGGATAAAAACGCTACCATGCACTTAGTAGTGGTGGGTGTAAATGCTTACAAAGGAAAAATAAAACCCCTGGGTTATGCTGTACCCGATGCTACGGCTTTTAAGGACGAAATAGAAAAAGATGCCAGGTCTGTTATCAGCAATGTAAAAAGCTATTTTATTACCGATGCCAACGCAGATAAATTAGGCATTGTACATGCCTTTAATGATATAAAGAAAAACGCCAAACCGCAAGATGTGTTTGTGTTTTATTATGCGGGACATGGCTATATTCATCCGGGCAATAAAGAGTTTTATTTGGTAAGTGCCGATGTGGAAGACGGCAATGAAAGTTTGTTGAAGAATGGTGTAGCAGCTAAGGAACTGCAAAGTTTTGCGGTGGATATAGCAGCCCAAAAACAAGTATTTATTTTGGATGCCTGCCAAAGTGCAGGTGCTTTTGAGCAAATGCTAAAACACGATGGGGAGCAACAGAAAGCTTTAGCGGTAGTATCGCGCAGTACGGGAACACACTGGATGGCCGCCAGTGGCAGCACAGAAACAGCCAAGGAGTTTGGCGAACTAGGGCATGGTGCATTTACTTACACACTACTGCAAGCTTTGAAAGGACAAGCAGCGGCCAATAAAATGATTACCGTAAACGGACTAAAAAATTTCCTTCAGGTGCAGGTGCCGGAGCTTATTAAAAAATATGGAGGAGGTGCTCAATACCCCGCCAGCTATGGGTTTGGCAATGATTTTCCGGTGGAGTTATTCAAATAATAGTATCATGAAAAATGTAATCCTGTCTCTTTTATTTTTCGCATTTTCCCTAAGTGGAGTTGCTCAAAATGGGAACATAATAATACCCTCAGGTCATGATGGTGCTGTGCGAATAATTATGATAGATAATCAAAGCAAATACTTTTATACGGCGGATGAGTGGAAAGTTATCATGTGGGATTTTAATACCGCAAAACAATTGTACACTTTTCCAATTTCAAATAAAGCAACTACCCAGCATTTTGGAAGCGAAGTGCATAATCTTAGAGACCTAATTGTTTCTGCAGATGGTAAAACACTTGCCTTCACAACATCTGAGGACGAATTGGTCATATACTCTACAGAATCGGGAAAGAAAATCAACTCCATTCATGGCGTTGTTTCAAGAATAAACTTTTCAAAAGATGGGAAAACTATTTACGATTTTGTACGAGGCCCGGAGGGTGGCGATGTACAACCAGGAACCAATGGCAGGATGATTAGGACAATTAATGTTCAATCCGGTGCAATTATAGACTACTGGCACAAAAAGGATATGAACATTTGGGGAAGTTTTATCCAATATTTCTTTCCAATCGAAGCAGGTAAAGTAATCAATTTTGATAATCAGGGATACACGGTACTCGATTTGGATGAGAAAAAGGAAATCATTAAATCTAATGTACATGAACAGTTGAAAGATAATTACAAAATTGATACCGAAGGATTCAATCGTCATTATTTTCAGGTAGCTTTCGGTTCGGGCCTGTTTAGCTTTCAAACGCACAAGGTTAAAGGCTCATTAGGGTTTTTGGTGTGGGACGTTTATGATAATAAGGAGTTTGCTTTTCTTCCATTAGATAAAAATTATAAGGTTCATGACAGCTATGTAAAAGGCCGGTTTCTTTTTGCCAACAAATCCAGCCGCTACGACAAGCAAGAGGCGGGTATTTTGGAACAGGGCAATAAAATAGCTAAGAAGGTAAATATTACCGGAAGCAATGAAATAAAGGTAGCTGCACTTAGCAAAAATGGAAATACGATTATATACTGTGGCGAAGATCAAAAACTATATAAATATGATCTCGAAAAACCAATTCAAAATCCATTACCGGCAGTTGCAGCAAATGTAGCTTTGGCATCGGTAACAAGAAAAAATGATGATCTTATTTTCAATAGTATTTCCAGAAAATACGATAAGGGAGAAACAATAAATTTTGAAAGTGAAAATGTGAATTATATAGTGGATTTAATGCGCATGGCTGTAAAAACGGCTGATACACTTCCCATAAAACAGGCAAAATCGTTATATACAGTTCGCTTAAATAAGGATAGTTTTCTATTGGCATATTCTAATCCTAATGATGAACGTTTTATGTACAATGTGCGCACACGCAAAACGGTGTCTTTCCAAAATAAATCTCTTCCAATAACACTAAATTCAACATGGAGATCCTTTCCTAAAATTCCCGCCATTTTTGCTGCAAAAGGCTCCGGAAATTTCTTTATAACAGAGGATGGAACTGACAACAAAGGCAGGGATATAGCAGGCCTTGTGAAGTATAATTTAAACACTAAGCAGTCCACCAGAATTTTTTCTACAGGGTACTTTCAAGGTGATGAATGGGAACAAAGAGTAAATGATATGAACAATAGGGCACGAGTGGAAAATGCATTGGTAATGGACCAGGAAAACAATTTGCTCGCTTCTGCAGAGTTTTATTATAAAGGCACTGTACGGGTAATGGATCTTAATACCGGGAAAACACTAGGGCAGCGTTCATTTGTTTATGACTCGGCTGCGTATGCAAAAGGTAATACAACTGGTGCATCAGGCATTATACAGGAAGGTATTCAAAATTATCCTTACTACATCACTCAGGTAAAAAAGATTAATGACCATACGGCAAGAGTGCTGGCAATGGAAAAAATTTTTGAAATTGATTTAAATGGTGGTGCCGGTAAAGAAATTCAAATTATCCAACCACAGTATTTTAGTCAGAAGAGAAATATTAAATTGTTTGCCAATAATAAAATGGAAACTGTCATCAGCACTTATCAAACAGGAAATAGATTAGTTGCCGAAACTATTTATGGACCTTATCAGTATAAACTAACCCATCTTGCTTCACCAATAAATAGTATTGAGTTTTCCAAAAACGATAGTATTTTATATACAGTTAACGAAAACAAATCCTTCAGTGCCTATAATGCAATCACCGGATTTTATTATGGCACATTATATACTTTTGAAAATTCATCCGATTGGGTTTTTATGGGCGTTGATGGTCGGTTTGATGGTACAAAAGATGGTATGAACCGATTGTATTATTTGAATGGAAGAGAGGTTGTTTCGATTGATAAAGTATTTGAAAAATATTATACGCCCAATCTGTTTCAGCGTCTTACAGCAGGTGAAGGGTTTGAACCTGTACCCGATATTGACTTCAAACCCAAACCCAGAACCAATATTCTTTACGCCGAAGTAAAACGCAATTTGGAAGTAGAAGATGATAAACCTACCTACAGCAATACTTCCGGCATAGCCGAGATCACAGTGAATGCTACTGCACCGGAGGATAAGGTAGATGAAATCAGGTTGTTCCACAACGGAAAAGCCGTAAACCTTGCCACACGCGGACTTTTTGTAACCGAAGCCGATGGAACCGATTCTAAAAAATACACCATCAATTTATTACCGGGTGCCAACAATTTCAGAGCCATTGTATTGAACAGTCAGCGTACCGAAAGTGAGCCCGATGAAATTTTGGTAAACTATCAAAGCGGTAATGCGCCTGCACCTAAACCCGGCGGCAGCACAAATGGTACAGTCATAGATGCTGTGGATAAAAACGCTACCATGCACTTAGTAGTGGTAGGCGTAAATGCTTACAAGGGAAAAATAAAACCATTAGGTTATGCAGTACCCGATGCCACGGCTTTTAGAGAGGAACTTGAAAAAGATGCAAGATCTGTTATCAGCAATGTAAAAAGCTATTTTATTACCGATGCTCAGGCAGACAAAACCGGAATAGTAAATGCCTTTAATGATATAAAGAAAAACGCCAAACCACAAGATGTGTTTGTGTTTTATTATGCGGGTCATGGCTATATTCATCCGGGCAATAAAGAGTTTTATTTGGTAAGTGCCGATGTGGAAGACGGCAATGAAAGTTTGTTGAAGAATGGTGTAGCAGCCAAAGAACTTCAAAGTTTTGCGGTGGAGATAGCAGCCCAAAAACAAGTGTTTATTTTGGATGCCTGCCAAAGTGCAGGTGCTTTTGAACAAATGCTGAAACACGATGGGGAGCAACAAAAAGCTTTAGCGGTAGTATCGCGCAGTACGGGTACACACTGGATGGCCGCCAGTGGCAGCACAGAAACAGCCAAGGAGTTTGGCGAACTAGGGCATGGTGCATTTACTTATACACTGCTGCAAGCCTTGAAAGGACAGGCCGCCGCCAATAAAATGATTACCGTAAACGGACTAAAAAATTTCCTTCAGGTGCAGGTGCCAGAGCTTATTAAAAAATATGGAGGAGGTGCTCAATACCCCGCCAGCTATGGGTTTGGCAATGATTTTCCGGTGGAGGTGGTGAAGTAATACCAATATTGTATTCGTAATAGTCCAATTTCATTGACCTAAACGACGGCTACATCGATATTATACCACAATCTAATTGTCCTATGTGGAGATATAATTGGTATAAAAACAGGCTGCCAACAATTTTGACAGCCTGTTAAGCTTTGTTAATGTAGGTTGATTTATATTCCTCAGTACAAGTGAGTGACACAAGACCGATGCCATATATTCTTTGATGACCTACAAAAAATATTATGCCGTCTTAATCGCTTTCATCGCTGTCATGGCTTGTCGCAGTTTGCGACCCACCACTTCTACCGGATGATTGCGCAGGGCTTCATTAATTTCTACCAATTGCTGATTGTCCACTGAACCGTCTTTGCCTTCGTTGAAGTTTTTGCCCACTAGATTGGTATCCACTGTTTTCATAAAATCGGCCAACAATGGTTTGCAAGCCTGATCGAACAGGTAGCAACCATACTCTGCTGTATCGGAAATCACACGGTTCATTTCGAACAGTTTTTTGCGTGCAATAGTGTTGGCAATTAATGGTGTTTCGTGCAAGGATTCGTAGTAAGCGCTTTCGGGTTTAATGCCAGATTCCACCATCGTTTCAAAAGCCAATTCCACACCAGATTTGATGAATGCGGACATCAGGGTGTAGTGATCGAAATACTCCTGTTCGCCAATTTTCATATCACCGGCAGGTGTTTTTTCGAAAGCCGTTTCACCAGTTTCGGCACGCCATTTTAAAAGATTAGCATCGCCATTGGCCCAGTCTTCCATCATGATGCGGCTGAATTCGCCACTCATAATATCGTCCTGATGTTTTTGAAATAAAGGACGCATAATGGTTTTTAATTCTTCTGCTATCTGGAATGCTTTGATTTTTGCAGGATTGCTTAGGCGATCCATCATACCCGTTACGCCGCCTTGTTTCAAGGCTTCGGTAATCACTTCTACTCCATATTGTACCAGTTTAGAAGCATAAGCTGCATCAATTCCTTTTTCAATCATTTTGTCGAAAGAAAGAATAGAACCGGTTTGTAACAAACCACAAAGAATGGTTTGCTCACCCATTAAATCGGATTTTACTTCGGCTACGAAAGAAGATCTTAAGACACCGGCACGATGTCCACCAGTGCCCACGCAGTAAGCTTTGGCTTGATCGAATCCTTTTCCTTCAGGATCGTTTTCCGGATGCACGGCAATGAGCGTAGGAACGCCAAAACCACGTACATACTCAGCTCTCACTTCACTACCTGGACATTTGGGTGCCACCATAATTACGGTCAAATCTTTGCGGATTTGCATACCTTCTTCCACAATATTGAATCCATGAGAATAGGATAGGGTAGCTCCTTGTTTCATTAATGGCATCACAGCATTCACCACGCTGGTATGTTGTTTGTCGGGTGTAAGGTTGATCACTACATCGGCTGAGGGAATCAGTTCTTCGTAAGTGCCTACGGTAAAGTTGTTGTCAGTAGCGTTTTTCCAGCTATCCCTTTTTTGTTCGATAGCTTCCTTACGCAAGGTATAAGAAATATCTAAACCACTATCTCTCAGGTTCAGGCCCTGGTTCAGACCTTGTGCGCCACAACCTACGATGACGATTTTTTTCCCTTTCAGCGCATCCACGCCATCAGCAAATTCGTCGCTGCTCATGAATTCGGCTATACCTAATTGGTTAAGTTTTTCTCTAAGAGATAATGTGTTGAAATAGTTTGCCATTGTTGATTTGATATTTAAGATTTGTGATTTAAAATTGTTTTGATGTCTTTTATAGTTTGCCAGTGCAATGTATTGTGCATGGCAATTGTTACCAACATGTCGCTGATATTGGTAATGGGTACACCAAAGGTTCCGGTGGTATATTCCTTCACCTGATCAAAACGCCGGGCGGCCAGTGCAGCCTTTATCACAGTTGGAAAATTGTTTAATAATTCGATTAGTTCATCAATCTCCTGTCTGGATGTGTGGCTTTCTGGTTTACTGCCCTTTCTATATTTTTCGGCGTGTGGAATCTGGAAATCAGGATCAGTGCCATTGGCCTTAAAGGCAAGGCTGTAGCAGGATGTAGCGATATGACCAAAGTTCCAGGCAATATTATTATTGAAGCCTGGAGGCGTTTGATTAATATCTTCTATAGTTGTATTGGAAATGATTTCTACTATTCTCTTGCTGATCTGTTCTATATTGTCAATTGCAAACATTTGCTATAATGATTAATTTTTTATTGTTAATGATAGCCTGCCCTACATCGTAAACACTTTTTCATTCTGGCTTAGAAACTCGTTTTCGATCAATTCTTCGCCTGGCTCTCTTTTTTCAAACTCTTTCAATTTGCGATGGAATCCGTCACTGGATTTGATGATGGCTATCCTTGCACTTCGTACAAATTCTATCAAACCAAATTTTGCAAATTTTTCTACCAGCGCATTCAGTTCTTCCCGCTGCCCTGTGGCCTCAAAAATAGTATAGTCTTTTCTAATAGCCACCACACGTGCTCCGTATTGTCTCAGGAATCTCTCCACCACTAACTTTTCTTCTACAATAGAGGTGGGCACTTTGTACAAGGCCATTTCCTGCCAGATGATATCGGCATCGGTATGATAATAAGCTTTCAGCACATCCACATTTTTTTCTATTTGACGGCACAGCTTTCTTACTACTTCTTCCATTTCATGTATCACAATGGTAAAGCGGTGAATGCCTTCAATTTCAGAAGGGCAGGTGTTTAAGCTATCTATATTGATTTTTCTCCGGGAAATGATAATGGCAATGCGACCAACAATTCCTATCTGATCCTCGGTGTAAACGGTGATGGTAAATAATTGTTTCATTTATGTAAAGTAGTTTAATAAGTGTTGAGATATTATTTTATTGCTCCAAATGCGGCAAAGCACATGTTTTTGTGTAAGATTTCAGTAGCATTGAAACCAACCTTCCTCATTAGATTTAGTTGATAAGTAACCGACCTAGGAGAATCTTCTTTTTCGATATATGCCAAAACATTTTTCATGTATGCTGTTCCATTAACAGCTTCCAGGTATTCGGCATATCGTTCCCAGGTATAATCACTAATAGATGCTGTTTCCTGAGATACTAAATCTGAAATCATTAAACAACCACCGGGTTTTAGAAGTTTATACAGTTTGTCAAATGTTTGTTCCCAATCGGCATCATCACGCAAATGATGAAGCACAGCTCCGGCTAATATAATGTCATATTGATTTTGTTCTAAAGGGATGCTTCGAATATCCCCCTGCAGCATGGTTACTGCACCTGTTGTTTGCGTGCTTACCCGTTCAAAAGCTTTATTCAGCATGGGTTTGCTTAAGTCTACCAATGTACAATCCAGGTTGGGAATTTTCTGCAACATTTTTATGGTGTAGTTCCCAGCTCCACATCCAATATCTAATAATTGGGTTGCATTAGGGTTTATTCTCTTTGCAGATTCAGTAATCAACTCCAGCGAAATTGTAGCATCAATAGTAGAGATTTGCCCGGTTTCCAAATTGGAAAATCGCGCCACGTCATTATCAAATCGCTCTCTTATTTCTTCTATCGTTGATTTATTGTTCATGTAAGATTCCTTTAGAATTCAAAATTTATTTCAATCTTATTTCCGCCACACTGCAGCCCTGCGGAACCATAGGGAATACATTGTTTTCTTTGCCTACCATTACTTCCAACAAGTAGCTGCCTTTATGATCCAGCATGGTTTTTACAGCGTCTCTTAATTTATCTCTTTCGGAAACTTTTTGTCCTTCGATGTAATAAGCTTTGGCCAATGCTACAAAATCGGGACTTGTAATGTTTACAAATGAATAACGTTTGTCTAAAAACAGTTGCTGCCATTGGCGTACCATTCCTAAAAATTCATTATTCAAAATCAAAATTTTCACCTCAGCACCAAACTGCATGATAGTGCCAAGTTCCTGCAAAGTCATCTGAAATCCACCATCGCCAATAATAGCCACCACTGTTCTGTCCGGTGCGCCATATTTTGCACCAATTGCCGCCGGCAATCCAAAGCCCATCGTTCCCAATCCTCCGGAGGTAACCGTAGAGCGGGTTTTGATGAATTTGGCATATCGGCTGGCCACCATTTGGTGCTGGCCTACATCGGTAACAATTACCGCATCTCCTTTTGTTAATTCATTTAATACTTCAATGACTTCGGCCATTGAAAGCACCTCGTCCGATGGATTTTTTTCCGGTTGAATACATTGTTCATCTTCTTCCTTAGCATATTTGGCAAACTCGGCCAACCATTCAGTATGTTCTTTTTTCTCTAATAAATCCGTCAGCAATGGAAGCGTTTCTTTACAGTCGCCCCAAACCGGTACATCTGCTTTTACATTCTTATCTATTTCTGCGGGGTCAATATCCAAATGAACCACTTTGGCTTGTTTGGCATATTTGTCCAAACGTCCGGTAACACGGTCATCAAAACGCATACCTACTGCAATTAGAACATCACATTCATTGGTCAGCACATTGGGGCCATAGTTTCCGTGCATGCCCAACATACCCATTCCTAATGGGTGATCTGAAGGGATAGCACTCTCTCCCAATAATGTCCAGGCAGCCGGTAAATTTCCTTTCTCTATAAAGGCCATAAACTCCTTTTCAGCCCCACCCAAAATAACGCCCTGTCCAAATACCACAAAAGGTTTTTTAGCTTCATTAATCACTTTGGCAGCTTTCTCCACATATTCCTTTCGAACTATGGGTTTGGGACGATAGCTCCTTATATGATTTACCTTTTTATAGCCCTCAAAATCAAATTTTTGAGCCTGGGCATTTTTCGTGATATCAATCAGGACAGGACCTGGTCTGCCGCTAGCAGCTATATAAAATGCTTTTGCAATCGCATGAGGAATTTCGCTTGCTTCCGTTACCTGATAGTTCCATTTTGTAATAGGCGCTGTGATGTTGATCACGTCTGTTTCCTGAAAGGCATCAGTTCCTAACAAATGGGCAAAAACCTGTCCGGTAATACAAACCACAGGGGTGGAATCTATTTGTGCATCGGCCAAACCGGTAACCAGGTTAGTAGCACCCGGACCGCTGGTCGCAAACACCACACCCACTTTTCCACTGGTGCGGGTATACCCCTGAGCGGCATGGATGCTTCCCTGTTCGTGCCGAACCAAAATATGTTTTAGTTTTTCGTTATAATCATACAAAGCATCATAAATGGGCATGATGGCTCCACCGGGATATCCAAAAACGGTATCAACGCCTTCCGACAACAACGATTCAATCACTGCCACACTTCCTGTAATTTCAGTGGTAGCCGTTGCTGGTTTTGTATTTTCTTCTTTAGTTGTTGTTTCCATATCTTTCTTTCTTTTTATGGTTTCAGCTTCAGTACTACTATCAACCTACTTGCGACGCTCCGTTCAACAGTAGAATACATCTCAATTTTCTATATCTGATCCGGCTTTTTAGTAGTCTTTAGCTAATTATTTTAAATTAATTTGATTGTTGTTTATAACCTATTCTTTCTCTTTCATCCCATTTTCTGGTGGCTGCTTTTTCGTCTAAAAGATTTTCCAAAGCATCATAAATCTGGCTCAATTGTCCATCATGATTACAGACTCGTTCTTTTAACTCTTTTAGTTGTTCTTTAATGTCGGTTTGCAGCAACAATACTTTTCTCAATTCCACAAAGGCACGCATAATGGCAATGTTCATTTGAATGGCTCGATCACTATTCAGAATGCCACTTAGCATGGCTACACCCTGTTCGGTAAAAGCATAAGGTAGGTATCTGTTCCCTCCATGTTTTCTTCCTGTTACAAAGTGTGTATCATTCATTTTTTGAGGATCAATTATTTGCGTACTTGAGGTTTCAAATTGAAACCTCAAGTTGTCCCATTCTTGTTTAGTAAGTTGAAACATAAAATCATTTGGAAAGCGGTTTATGTGTCGTTTTACAGCCAGATTGAGCGACTTGGTTTCTACCTCATAGATGGATGCTAAATCTCTGTCGAGCATGACCCGCTCGCCTCTTAACTCGTAAATTCGGTTTTGTATGGATTGAATAATTTGCATGGTTTAATCGGCATCGGTCACACAACCTTCAGAAGCGTCTTTTACCAATTTGGCATATTTATACAACACGCCACTTTTTACTTTTAATGGAGGTTGCACCCATCCCGCTTTGCGGCGTGCAATTTCTTCATCCGATACTTTTAAAGTAAGCTTGTTGTTGATGGCATCAATTTCAATAATATCATCATCTTCAACAAAGCCAATTAACCCACCTTCAAAGGCTTCGGGCGTAACGTGTCCTACTACAAAACCATGTGTGCCGCCACTAAATCTACCATCAGTAATGAGTGCAACGTTTTTGCCCAAACCTGCACCAATAATGGCCGATGTGGGTTTCAACATTTCGGGCATACCCGGTGCACCTTTGGGGCCTTCGTTTTTTATTACCACCACATCGCCGGCTTTTACTAGGCCACTACTAATGCCTTCTATTAATTTTTGCTCACCATCAAACACACGTGCAGAACCCTCGAAACGTTCGCCTTCCTTGCCACTGATTTTGGCCACACTACCTTTCTCGGCCAGATTGCCATACAATATTTGCAGGTGTCCGTTTTTCTTTAATGGATTTTCCAATGGGTAAACAATATCCTGCGTTTCGAAATCTAGATCAGGTACCGATTCCAAATTTTCTGCAATTGTTTTTCCGGTAACAGTTAAACAACTACCGTCAATCATGCCTTTCTTTAAAAGGTATTTCATTACCGCAGGTACACCCCCTTTGTGATGCAAGTCTTCCATCAGGTATTTACCACTGGGTTTAAAATCGGCCAGTACCGGGGTTATATCACTAATGGCCTGAATATCGTCCTGAGTTAATGGAATGCCTGCTGTTCTTGCCATAGCTAACAAATGCAATACGGCATTGGTACTTCCAGCTAAAGCAATGATTACTGTAATGGCATTTTCAAATGCTTTACGGGTCATAATATCGCTGGGCTTAATATCTTTTTCCATCAACAGACGTAAGGCCTTCCCTGCCTCCTCACATTCTTTTTTCTTTTCATCGCTAAGTGCAGGGTTACTGCTGGAGTAAGGCAAGCTCATGCCCATGGCTTCAATGGCAGAAGCCATCGTGTTTGCTGTGTACATGCCACCACAAGCACCAGCTCCCGGACAACTGTGTTGCACGATTCCTTTAAAATCGCCTTCGCTTAGGTTACCTGCAATTTTTTGACCTAAGGCTTCAAAGGCAGAAACAATATTTAAGTCTTCGCCTTTATAATGACCTGGAGCAATAGTGCCTCCATACACCATAATGGATGGACGGTTGAGGCGGCTCATGGCCATAATGGAACCCGGCATATTTTTATCGCAACCTGGAACGGTAATTAGCGCATCGTAGTATTGGGCACCACAAACGGTTTCAATGGAATCGGCAATTACATCGCGGCTTACCAGCGAATATCTCATGCCGGGTGTACCGTTGCTCATGCCATCACTTACGCCAATGGTATGAAAAATAAGTCCCACCAAATCATTGTTCCAAACACCTTTTTTTACTATTTGTGATAAATCGTTCAGGTGCATATTGCAAGGATTGCCATCGTAGCCCATACTTACAATACCCACCTGTGCTTTTGCCAAATCTTCTTCGGTTAACCCCAGGGCATAAAGTTGTGCCTGGGCTGCAGGCTGTGTAGGATCTTGCGTAATGGTGCGGGAGTATTTATTTAATTCGTTCATGATGTTTACTTGTTTGTTTAAGTTTGGTTTTAGAGGTTTGTTATCAAATATATAATGTGCAATAAAAAACCGCCTCATTTGGAGGCGGCTATCTTGATATTAAATTTTTAAATCAGCTTAACCATTCACCTCCGTACAAATTGGAATAATGACAACAATAATGCTCACCACAAAAAGTAGCTTGCTATTATTGATTATTATAAATCTTTTGTTTTGCATGAATTTGAATGTACCCAAAAGTAAGGTTTCCAATAATTCTGCAAATTTTTTTTAAAAGAACTTTTGAATTTGGGAATATTTATCTTCAAAAGATTGACTGATTCCCAATTGTATTGATGCTATAAAGGCAACAGTACAAGAGTGCGACGCAATTTCGATGCTATTTGCACTGAAGCTTGGAACATAATTTTCCTAATTAGCCGTAACCATTTTATCTGCCATTTCTTTTAAGTCGGCATCTTCTACTTCTTTCTTTGCATCAGCCACATTCAAAAACTGTTCGTACAGCTCGTCCACCTGATTGCGGTCGAACTCATAACCAAGATTTTTGAAACGGTAGGCCAATGCGCTACGGCCACTACGGGCGGTGAGTACTATTCGGCTGGTATCGGCACCCACTTCTTCGGGAGCAATGATTTCGTAGGTTGAAGATTCCTTCAAGAAACCATCCTGATGAATTCCAGAAGAATGTGAAAACGCATTGTCTCCGACGACTGCCTTATTTGGCTGAACGACCATGCGCATGGTGTCGGACACCAAGCGACTCATGTAAAGCAGTTTTTTGGAATCAATACCAGTTGTAAGATTAAGTTCGGGATGTTTTTGAATTACCATGGCTACTTCTTCCAAAGAAGTATTGCCAGCTCTTTCACCAATGCCATTGATGGTACATTCTATTTGACGAGCACCTGCAATTACTCCGGCGATGGAATTGGCGGTAGCCAATCCTAAATCGTTGTGACAATGACAAGAAAGAATGGCTTTATCTATATTGGGAACATTGTTTTTTAGATACGCCATTTTTTCGGCATACTGATGTGGAAGGCAGAACCCTGTGGTGTCCGGCACATTGATTACCGTGGCTCCTGCATGAATAACAGCTTCCACCAGCTGTGCCAGAAACTGTAAGTCGGCCCGACCTGCATCTTCGGCATAAAACTCCACGTCTGGTACAAAATTTCTAGACAGCTTTACGGCTGCTACAGCTCGCTCCACAATGTTTTCTCGGGTGGTGTTGAATTTATATTTGATATGGTTGTCGGAGGATCCGATGCCTGTATGAATACGTGGACGTACAGCTGGCTTCAGGGCTTCGGCGGCTACTTCAATATCCTTTTGAACCGCACGGGTAAGACCGGCAACGGTAGCATTTTTAATTACTTTCGAAATTTCCTCCACAGACTTAAAGTCTCCAGGACTGGAAACAGGAAATCCGGCTTCGATGATATCAACACCAAGAGCTTCGAGTTCTAATGCCAGTTTGATTTTTTCTTCTGTATTTAATTTACATCCTGGTACCTGTTCTCCATCTCTTAAAGTGGTGTCGAAAATAAAGACTTTGTCTTGTGCCATAAAATTTGAATCGTTATGAATGAATGTTTTTATTTGGATTGTCTTTTGTTCAAATCGCCTTTGCAATAATCCGACCCTAAAAGTAAATATTTATATATTGCAGATAAAACTATATTGCAGAAAAATTTACACCGGATAAATAGGTTATTTTTTCGTATTGTGTTGAAAATCATTATACAATAGTATTATAAATTACAATGCCCAGCAGGAGTACCGATGCACTGTTTCAGTTAATTAAGTCTCTGGAGAAATCAGAAAAGAGAAATTTAAAGCTTTTTGTGAGCCGCAACTCGGGAGCGGAGAGCCTGAAGAGCATGAAGCTATTTGATGCATTTGACAAAATGGTTGAGTATGACGAGGCTTTATTACTAAAAAAAGTGCCCTCTGTCAGTAAGCTACAGCTTTCCAATACTAAGGCTTTGCTTTATCGGCAGATTCTGAGTAGTCTCAGGGTGTTGAGAGATGACCGCAACGCTGACCTGCAGCTTCATGAGATGATGGACAATGCACGTATTCTTTTTAATAAAGGACTTTATCATCAGACTCTGAAAATCTTGGACAGAATTAAAGATTTTGCCCGTGCACATTCTCAGCTCACCTATTTGCAACAGGCATTGTTTTTTGAGAAAAAAATCGAAGCACTTTTTATTACCCGAAGTTTTCAAAGCAGGGCACTGGAGCTTACCAGAGAATCGAATGAAGTGAGTTTGATATTGGAGAATATCAATAAGCTTTCCAATCTGAATCTACTGCTGTATAGTTGGTATATTCAAAATGGTCATGCAAGGAACGAACTGGATTTGAATACTGCTCAGGCATTGATGGAAAAAAATTTACCCCACAAGATCAGCGATAGTTTTTACGAAAGGGTGTATTTATATCAATGTCAGGTGTGGTATGCCTATATCAAATTGGATTTTCTGATGTATTATCGCTATTGTCAAAAATGGGTGGATGCGTTTGACCAAAACCCAAAGATGATAGAAACCGAAACAGCCATGTATGTCAAAGGCATGCATAATCTGATGTCTGCTCATTTCAATTTGTTGAATCATGATAAACTGGCTGCTTGTATCAAAAAGTTTAAACAGTTTGGTCAGTCGGCTATTGTTCAGGATAGCGATAATAATCGAATTATTACTTATGTGTATCTATATACGGCGGTTATAAATATGCATTTTCTGGAAGGGGCTTTTCAAAAGGGTATCAAGATGGTTCCCTTTTTGGAGACAATGTTGGTGGAGTATGGAAGGTTTCTGGACAGGCATCGCGTGATGGTGTTTTATTATAAAATAGCCTGTTTGTATTTTGGAAGCGGTGACAATGGTCTGGCCATTGATTATCTAAATCGCATCATCCACCAAAAGGATGATCTGCGTACTGATCTACAATGCTATTCCAGATTATTGCACCTGATTGCTCATTATGAACTTGGAAATTATAGTCTGCTGGAGTATCTGATAAAATCTGTTTATCGCTATATGGCTAAAATGAAAAACCTGAGCAAGGTGGAGGAGGAGATATTTCGTTTCCTGAAACGGGCATTTAAGTTCAATGAAAAGAACATAAAAACCGAATTTGAAAAATTGCTGAATAAATTAAGGAAGTATCAAAGCAATCGGCTTGAAGCCCGCGCATTCGCTTATTTAGATGTCATTAGCTGGCTTGAAAGTAAAATTTCCGACATAAAAGTACAGGATGTAATTAGAGAAAAATACCTCAGAAAAAGGGGGTAGGCAAAAATTGAATTGTTGATAATCTAAAATAAAAGAACGCCTAGGAAACTTTACAGAGAAAGAAGAACAGACTTCCTAAGTCTCTTTGGATAAAAGAATTTCCTTTACAAATATTTTGGGACCTTATTAGAAAATCATAAGGGATAATAGATTTTGGTGCCAACGTGCTATTTGCGGATTGGGGGGTGATACAGTTGTCTTTGCCTAATCGAAAGTTGAAATATGAAAGAACAGATTCTATCAAAATTTTTGAAAAAGGAAAAATTTCTTTTAACCTATACCGAAAATTTGTCAAAGCATATTTTTCTTTTTTTCTATATTCGCAACTCTATGCGCAAACATTTTATCAATAATCGCACTGGTTTTCGATGGTGGCGTTGGCGTGCCTAACACACATTTATTTTACCGCTTTTGCGGTGCGCAGTTTTCTTATCTTTACACCCCTTTTTAAAAATTATTACATGCTGGCAAGTTTTAAAGAGCCCGATGAATTGGGTTATTATGGCGAGTTTGGTGGTGCCTATATTCCGGAAATGTTGTATCCCAATGTGGAAGAACTTCGGACTAATTATTTGGATATTATCAATAGCGAATCTTTTCAAAAAGAATATCAGTATTTGTTGAAAGACTATGCTGGCAGAGCCACACCTCTGTATTTTGCAAAAAGATTATCTGAAAAATACCAAACTCAGGTTTATCTGAAACGAGAAGATTTGTGTCATACTGGCGCACATAAAGTGAACAATACTATTGGCCAGATACTTGTGGCCGAACGCCTGGGCAAAAAGCGAATCATTGCAGAAACAGGAGCCGGACAACATGGAGTGGCTACAGCTACTGTATGTGCCTTGAAGGGATTGCAATGTATAGTGTATATGGGTGAAAAAGATATCGAACGGCAGGCTCCCAATGTAGCAAGGATGAAGATGCTTGGAGCAACAGTAATTCCTGCTACCAGTGGAAGTAAAACCTTAAAAGATGCCACCAATGAAGCTATTCGCGATTGGATCAACCATCCGGCAGATACATTTTATATTATCGGAAGTGTGGTAGGACCTCATCCATATCCTGATATGGTGGCTCGTTTTCAAAGTGTTATTAGCAAAGAAATTCGTGAGCAACTAGAAGAAAAAACCCGGTCCGGCGGGCAGGCCGGAACAGAGTTGCCCAAAGCGGTCATAGCCTGTGTAGGCGGTGGCAGTAATGCTGCTGGCACTTTTTATCATTTTCTGGATGAACCTTCGGTTGATATCTATGCAGTAGAAGCGGCTGGATGCGGTGTGCATTCCGGATTGAGTGCTGCCACCACCCAACTAGGAAAACCCGGCATTTTGCATGGAAGCAAAAGTTATGTGATGCAAACGGAGGATGGGCAAGTGGTAGAACCACACAGCATCTCTGCCGGCTTGGATTATCCGGGAATTGGACCGATGCATGCCAACTTATTTGCTACAGGCCGTGGCAAATTTTTGAATGCAACAGATGCCGAGGCCATGGACGCTTCTTTTGAGTTGGCAAAACTGGAAGGGATTATTCCGGCATTAGAAAGTGCACATGCGTTGGCCGCTCTGAAGAAGGTGAAATTTGACAAGAATGACATTGTCGTTATCTGTCTTAGCGGCCGTGGGGATAAGGATATGGAAACATTTATGAAAGAATTGAACAAAAAATAATTTGGAAGCCTATTTCAAATACAATAGGTAAAAGCATAAAGCAAAAACAAATGAGCAGGTTAAGCGAAGTCTTTAAGTCTGACAAAAAAATACTAAATATTTATTGCACGGCAGGATACCCAAAGTTAGAAAGCACCCTACCCGTCATGAAATCTTTGCAGGAAAGTGGTGCCGATATTATCGAATTGGGAATGCCTTACAGTGATCCATTGGCCGATGGCGAAACCATTCAGCAAAGCAGTACGGTGGCTTTGGCCAACGGTATGACCATTCACAAATTATTTGAACAACTAAAGGATTTTCGAACAACTCCCGCTTTTGGTGGATCACAAGGAATTCCGGTAGTACTCATGGGATATATGAATCCAGTATTGCAATATGGTTTTGAGAAGTTTTGTGAGGATGCTGCCGCAGTAGGTATTGATGGATTAATATTGCCCGACCTACCCGCACATGAATTCGAAAAAACCTATCGACCCATTCTTGAGAAAAACAATCTGGACCTTATCTTTTTAGTAACCCCTGAAACATCCGAAATACGGGTGAGGAAATTGGACAGTTTGAGCAGCGGATTTTTGTATGCCGTTTCTTCTTCCTCTACCACCGGAAATGAAAAGGATTTCAGCGAAGTAGAAAAATATTTGCAGAGACTGCAGAACTACCAACTTAAGAATCCAATATTAGTGGGCTTTGGTATCAAAGACAGTAAGACTTTTAATGCAGCATGCAAATTTGCAAATGGTGCTATAATTGGCTCCGCATACATAAAAATTATTCAGCATGCGCAATCACCTGAGGCAATTACTAAAAGTTTTGTGCATAGTATTCTGAATTAGCCCAATTGAACCTTTTGCATATCCAGAGGTGCAATTTTTTGATTTTTTACACAATGTGATAGACAAAATGGAAGGTTTAATTAGAAGGGTAGAATATTATATGCTTATTGATGTCTATCTACTGTGTTATTGAGTTTTGCTTCGTTTCCTAATCCACTTTGGTAGAGTCTTAACAAATTTTTGAAACATCCCTGTACTAGGTTTGTTTATCTATGCAGTAGCGTTTGATCTGAATTCAACGATTCTAAAACATTAAATATAGTGTCATGGGTTATTGAAATTGACATCAAATAAAAACTAATGACCAATAAAAAACAGTAATGAAACATTCTATCTTTTTGCTCCTCTTTCTTTTTCCACTATTTGTGTTAGCACAAAAATTAAATCTAAATGGGCAAATTACGGGTTTGGCCGACAATACCACAATTGTGCTTACCGACCTGCAAAACCCAGGATCTGCATTGGCCACTACAAAATCAAAGGATGGTGTCTTTGTGCTCTCTACAAAGTTGGAAGCCCCGTCTTTATTAGGTTTGGGAGTGGGGGATAGTATCAAAACAGCAATTTTTGTGGGTAACGAAACGGTGAAGGTAGCCGGTGCCATTAGTCAAAAAGCGGATGAATGGAAGTATTCAGGTTCTCCTGTACAAAATAATTTTTTAGAGTTTCAAAATTTGTTTGTGCCTCAGTTTACGGCCCTTAACAAGATTGTAAAGGATTTGCAGGCAGCAGATGGAACCATTACCGGAAACAAAAAACTTCAAAAAGCGGTGGATGAAATTCAACAATCAACCGACGATTTTATTCAAAAACACCCGGCGTCCCCTGTAAGTGCCTTAGCTATATTATCTGTGATTAATATTACAGATGATGTGGATGTGCTGGACAAACGCATGAGTAAATTGAAAACACCAGCTCTGGACAATGTTTTTGGTGGTCAGTTAAAAAAAGCTATTGTGGATGCCCGGTTCAATGCTATTGGAAGCGTGGCACTCGATTTCACACAGATCGACCCATCAGGTAATCCGGTATCCTTAGTGCAGTTTAGAGGTAAATATGTGCTGATAGATTTTTGGGCAAGCTGGTGTGGTCCCTGCCGAAGAGAAAATCATTTTTTAGCGAAAACTTTTAACAAGTATAAGGACAAAAACTTTACTGTATTGGGGGTTTCGCTAGATGAGGATAAATCCGATTGGTTAAAAGCCATCAAAAAAGATGCACTCCACTGGACACAGGTAAGCGACCTAAAAGGTTGGGGAAATGAAGTAGCTGTGAAGTATAGAGTAACTTCTATTCCTCAAAATTTATTAATTGGGCCTGATGGAAAAATACTAGCCAAAAACCTTCGTGGAGATGACCTGGACCAAAAATTAGAGGAAATTTTGAAGTAATATTTCTAAATAGATTTTTTACATTAGAAAATCCTTCTGCAAATATTAACCCACAGGCAAAATGTTTTTCTTTTCATTCTTTTTCAGTTTGGGCGGAATGACTGTTAATATTTCTTTATGCAATATTTCCATCAGTCTTTTCTTTACAAAATTGCCGTGTGATAGCAAACTTATTTCTCTTACAGGCACAGGTTTTTTGAACTGACGAACGGATTGTAGTTCCTCTTCGGTCATATAAAGTGTTGCCAGTTCAGGAATGATGGTGATGCCGTCATTCAGTTCCACCATACGTTTCAGTGTTTCGATGCTGCCGGCTTCATATTCAAAATTGTTGAATTCATGATCATGTTTCCTTAGTTCGCAAAGTGAAATAATCTGAGATCGAAAACAATGACTTTCTTCCAGCAGCCAAAGCTTGTTGGTATCTATATCTCGTGGCAACACATACTGTTTATGAAAAAGTCGGTGTTTTTTAGAAGTGTAAACCATTAGCTCTTCATAAAACAAAACGGCTTCAGAAAATTCCTGTCTGTTTATTGGAGTGGCCAAAATGCCAGCATCAATTTTTCCGCCTTTTAGCATATCCAATATTACATTGGTGGTTTGTTCCTGTACCTGAAGTTTCACGTCGGGATATTTTTTAGAGAAATCAGGGACAAACAATGGCAACAGATAGGGAGCAAGTGTAGGAAGAATTCCTATGCGTAGCAAACCACGCATTTTCCCTTTTTGGGCTTCGATAAAAAAAGACAGGTCATGGCTGGCATTGATTACGTTTCTGGCCTGTTCTATAATTTGTGCACCTAATACCGTTGGATTCACTGGTTGTTTGGAACGATCAAATATTTTTATTTCAAATTCTTCTTCTAATTTTTGAATTTGCATACTCAGTGTTGGTTGCGTTACAAAACAAGCTTCTGCGGCTTTTAAAAAGCTTCTGTGGTAATCAACAGCAAGTAAATATTCTAGTTGTTGCAGGGTCATTATTATAAGAATGGTCTATGAATTTTTCAAAGATATTGATTTGATCTATTTGAGAAATTCAGAGAATCAAGGTAATTCAATTTTTGATTTATTATTTAAACGAAAAATGGCTTTCTGTCTTTACTGTCACATTAAATATTTAGTTTTGGCATCATGGCAAGAGAAGTATTGGATACAAAAAGAAAGGCGTTAAAGATCAACTTAGATACCCAGGTTTATGGCACATTTGCAGAAATAGGAGCCGGGCAGGAAGTAGCCAGAAATTTCTTCACGGCCGGTGCTGCCTCCGGTACAGTTGCAAAAACTATGTCTGCTTATGATATGGCTTTTAGCAATGCCATCTATGGTGTGGAGGAGAACGGCCGATATGTAAGTCGCTCCAGACTAAAACAAATGCTGACGCACGAATACGATCTACTGACCGAAAGACTATATGGGGAAAAATATGCTGATAAGACATTTTTCGCCTTTGCCAATACGGTAGCTGCACTCAATTTTAGCAAGACTAATGAAGCTCATGGCTGGCTGGGGCTACGTTTTCAACTCAGGCCTGGCGGCGAATCAAACGATATTATCTTTCATGTTCGATTGTTAGACAACGATACAGGTTTGCAACAAAATGCCTTAGGTGTTTTGGGAGTGAATCTGGTATATGCCGCTTTTTATCATCAGGGCGATGCTCAGTTGATGGTGGAGTCTCTAGTAGATAATCTGTCTGTGGGTTCGGTGGAAATAGATATGATCACACTTCGAGGGTCAACTTTTAAGGAAACCAACGACCGGCTGGTGAATCTGTATTTGATCGCTAAAGGATTTGCGGCTGCAGCCATTTTCGATCCCAATGGAAATGCTATGCAGTCCAAAGATCTGTTGTATAAAAAAGATGTGATGATTTTGCGAACAAGATATTTGCAAAAATCAAAACCCAATTTTTATCTTTTTAATAAGGCAGTGGAGCAGTTTAAACTATCGCAACAGGTGAAGGAAGAAAACCTGATAGTACTGATCGAAGTCCTGATGAGCAATTTGCTGGAGGATGAAGATCCTGATAATGACAATGACCTGGCAATATTTGCCGCCCGTGCAGAAGAACTTTGCGCCACCGGTAACAATGTGATTGTAGCCAACTTTTCGCGCAATAATAAACTGGCACAGTACCTGGCAAGATGCAAACCCAATAACGTAGGTATTTCTACTAATATTTCTAACCTCAGAATTATTTTCAATTCTAAGAATTACGGAGCCAATTATACACAGGAATTGCTGACATATATTAGTGATGTTTTCAGTAGAAACGTAAAACTATATGCCTATCCCTACCTGAACAAGAAAAGTAATGAAGTGATCACCCTCCAAAATATGCCTGTTTCGCCAGAAGCAAAACCACTTTTCGATTTTTTGGTGATGAATAATTATATCGAAGATATTCAGGGATATGATGTGAAAGATGTGAAGTCTGTATAAAGCGGTTTCAATATTCAGCGTTTCTTTTTTTGAATTAGGCTAAAAATATTTGCAAAAAACTTGGTCATGTCAATTGATTTAGTATTTTGCACTAAAATAATTAGCCATGTCGATAGCCAGCATCAATCTAAAATATTTAAGAAAGCTTCGTGGATGGACTCAGGATGAGTTTTCTGGAAAACTGAACATCAAACGCTCCCTGCTGGGTGCTTATGAAGAACAAAGAGCCGAACCAAGAATTGATGTGCTGGAAACGGTTTGCGATATGTTTAAATTGACGCTGGATGAAATACTTCGAAAAGATCTCAGTGTGAACACAGGAACCGATAATTATCTGGCCAAAAGGCGGGCTTTGAAATTAGCTCCTGTCGTTACACATATTCCTTTTGTTCCAGTAAAAGCGGCTGCAGGTTATTTGTCGGGCTATGCCGATCACGAATTTATCGATGAACTTAATACTTTCACCCTTCCTATGCTGAGTGGTGGAAATTACCGAGCCTTTGAAATATTGGGTGATTCTATGCTTCCTACACCCAGTGGTTCCATTATCGTGGGAGAAAAAGTGGAGGTGTTGGATGCCGTAAAAAATAATACTGCCTGTATTTTGGTTTCTCGCAACGACGGTATTGTGTATAAAAGAATTCAAAAAAACGGTAAAACCAAAAGCCGCCTCACACTGGTAAGTGATAATCCTACATTTCAACCCTATTTCATCAATGCCGATGAAGTGCTGGAGATGTGGGAAGCTCAATATATCATTTCCAAAACCAACACCGGACAGAACTGGAATGTGGGGCAACTGGTAAATATTGTGGCCAACCTACAACAACAGGTAGAAGGCATAAAAAAGAAGAGGAATTAATGTCTTATTTCGATATCCAAACTTTTTTACCAGATAATACGCTCAATGAATCCTTTATTCGAATAGTATCTGAATTTGCCACTGGCAATTTGATAAAAATTGAGTAATTGGAAGAATCTGAAGTCTCCATTTCCACGGGCCATTTCAGGCTTTTTAATTGATTGAATCTTTTGGATGCCCTTGGTTGTTTGGCTAACTCAAGGACATATTTATAAAATTCTGGTGAGGAGTTGGCTACGGTCTGTGGCATCTCTCTCAGGTTTGATTGGGAAGTGGTATCTTCTTTCGTTTGTTCAGCCGGTTCGGTGATTGCGGTAATATCTTCCACTTTCTGGCTCTCTTTGTGGGTGTTTTTTAGATAAAACCATACAGATGCGGCTATTGCCAAAAGACAAAAGACCAGAATAATAATGACTGGTTTTGCTTTTATTCGCTTATTATTTTCATCGATAAATGCCTGGGGAACAATATTCTTTTCTGTTTTAGGTATGGTTTTGGGTTTATCTATATGTTGAAACTTTTCCTTATGAAATTCAAACTTACTATTCATTTTTTTGGTGAGGGTTCCAATGCCTGGAAGAAAGTATGGCTTACCAGTATTGATGAAATCAAGTACGCCAGTAAGTTGTGAATTTAGATCTGATTCGGCAAGCACGCGCATTTTGCCTGTTTCTTTTGAAACAAAGTCAATTAATTTATCATCCAGCGAGGTGATTTTCTTTTGTTCAAAACGAATGTCAAGAGAAATGCTTTCCTTTTTATTTTGCAGAGTTTCAGGGTCAACATTGTTTTCAGCCACAAAAGATCCAATGCCGGGTAATTCCAATTCTTTATTTATTGCCAGATATTTGAGCAGGACAGGAGCAAGTTTCATCTTCTATATTCGTTTTTTTTAAAAGAAAAAGCCCCCTTTTCTATTCCTTAAAATAGTCGAATTGGGAAAGTCTTCTCTTGTAAATTATTGATTGTTATTGAATCTAAATATTTAGTTTTTATCCTTTCGTCAAAAATACGGCAAAACTATAACTTTGCTGAAATGTACATTAAATATACTAAGGCAGAAGAAGAATTTATAAAATATTGGGGAGAGAACCGGTTGAAAAAGAGAAAAGTATTTAAACAAATATTACTAGGTATTCCCTCAGGAGCCATATTAGTGATCGCCATTTTTCTAAATTTTTTTAGTGGCTGGTTTACCCGGGCTACTATGGTCGCCAATTCCGATCCGTCTTTTTTCCCTGTTTTGGTGGTCGCCGCTATTATTATTGTTGCATTCGCTGGTATCTTTACGTCCTACCACAAGTGGGATATCAATGAGAACTATTATAAAGAGTTATTGAGTAAGAAAGATAAACCATTGCCATAAGATGATATTGGCCCTTCTTAAAATATAAAATGAATAAAATGAAAAAACTACTATTCTCACTGGGTATTCCGGTTATGATGTCTCTCATGATAGCTTCCTGTATCAAAAAAGATAAAACCCCTCCCTGCACGCCTAATACGATTACTAGAGACAGACAGGTGATCGACTCGGCTGCTTTGAACAAAGGATGGAACCTAGTTTGGGACTATGATAAATCGGTTTATTATGAAATTGTAAACCCAGGTTCTGGAAGTACACCCTCTACTGACTCTTTGGTGGCGTTTACCGCAATAGGTGAAACACTGAGTGGTGTAGCCATTGCGAATGCTACTGCGGCCACTGCTACCTATCCACTTTCCTATTATAACGATTTGATGCTTACCTATTCCTTATTGCAATTGAAAAAAGGAGGAGTGATTCGAATTGTAATTCCATCTTCTTTGAATGGATATGGTTGTAATCAGGTGCAATTAACCAACGGAACTACGGTACCGGGTAACTCTCAATTTATATATACAATTACATTGACCGATGTAAAAAAACCCTAAGCCAATCCTATTTGAATGGGATTGGATCTTCGCTACCGTCAATAGTCGGATGAGTGTAGTTTTTTCAAATCATCCTTGAAGTGTTTTTTAATAAATAAACAGAATAATACATTTTATGATCAAAAAGTTGATGTTACCTGCTGTGTTGAGTGTTGTTTTACTAGCCATAGGCTGTATCAAAAGTCAGGACAGTGAAACCGCATGTACACTTAAACCCATAGCAGAGGAGATGACGGCTATGACAAAGTTTGCAACAGATAGTGCTATCACCACTACACAGGATGCGAGTGGCATTTTGTACCAGATAATTGAACCTGGAACAGGTGCTACCCCTACTGCCGGTAGCTCAGTTACAGCCCGATATGTGGGTCGTTTTTTATCTGGTAAGGGGTTTGACTCCACCACCACAAAATATCCCGATGGTATTGCATTCCCGCTTAACGGGGTGATAAAAGGCTGGCAATTGGGTATTCCTAAAATAAAGGAAGGTGGCAAAATTAAGTTGATTATTCCTTCCTCCTTGGCTTATGGATGCCAAAACTATTTTTCTATTCCGGCCAATTCGCCTTTGTATTTTTATGTGGAATTAGTGAAAGTTCAATAGTCTGATTGTTTTGATGTTTAAAGTAAAAATGCCCAACCCATTGGTGGGCATTTTTCGTGAGGCATAGGTTCCTTACTGTTGAAAGCCATTTTTCTGGTGTTGAAACAAGTCCCAATATTTGGGTCTCCTGTGGCAATACTGATTCCATCTGTTCTGCTGCCTGTTTCATAAATATATTACTCCTTCATTCTTCCAGATGGGATTACCTTATTTTTGTTTTTTAATTTGATGATGATGCAATACGAGCCTATTTCCGTGTTTGATATGTTGAAAATTGGAGTTGGTCCTTCCAGCTCGCACACACTGGGTCCCTGGAGGGCTGCCGAAAGGTTTATCAATGAGTTGCAGACACAAGAACTACTGGAAAAAGTAGTGCATCTAAAAGTGTTGTTGTATGGCTCGCTAGCCAAAACCGGCGTGGGGCATGGAACAGATATTGCCGTGCAAATGGGTTTGTGTACATACGATCCTGTAAGTTTTGATGTGGAGCAGATTTTCCCATCCATCTCTCAAATTGCCACCGAAAAAAGAATCGCTTTAGGTGGAAACCATCATATTGCCTTTGATCCGACAAAGGATATCGAATTTCTTTTTAAAGAAACACTAGACTATCATTCCAACGGATTAAGATTTGTCGCCACACTCAACAATGGTGACACTATTTCCGAAACTTATTTTTCCATAGGTGGTGGGTTCGTCAAAAAAGAACAGGAAGAAGTGTTGGCGGCAGATACAGCCAGTTTGCCTTTCCCAATCAATAATGCAGATGATTTGCTAAAGTGGTGTATCAAAACCGGATTGCCGATTAGCGATATAGTATTTGAAAACGAACAGGCCTGGAGAAGTGAGGAGGAAATCAGGACGGGCGTGATGAAAATCTGGAACGTGATGAAGGAGTGCATTTATCGTGGTTGCCACGTCAATGGTATTTTGCCAGGAGGACTAAATGTGAGAAGACGAGCCGCCACCATCAATCAAAAATTACTACAAGGAGCCGATTATCAGGATTACGAAAGTTGGATAGCTGCCATTCAAAAAGGGGGCCATGATTTTAAATATATTTTGGATTGGGTGAGTTGTTTTGCTCTGGCCGTCAATGAGGAGAATGCCGCTTTTGGTCGGGTAGTAACGGCACCAACCAACGGATCGGCGGGGGTGATACCAGCAGTACTGCTTTACCATATTATTTTTTGCGATGGCAATGCGGAAGAAAAAATTATCAAATTTCTGATGACAGCAGCCGAAATTGGCAGCATCTTCAAAAAAGAATCCACAATATCTGCCGCAATGGGTGGCTGTCAGGCCGAAATAGGTGTGTCCTCCTCTATGGCTGCCGCAGCCTTGGCCGAAGCCATGGGAAGTACTCAAAAACAGGCACTTATGGCGGCCGAAATCGCAATGGAACACCATCTGGGTATGACCTGCGACCCCATCAAAGGCTTGGTGCAAGTGCCCTGCATCGAGCGAAATACCATGGGGGCCATCAAAGCCATCACCGCCTGCCAGCTTGCCCTGCAAAGCACACCCGATTTTGCAAGAGTAACATTGGACGATGTCATCAAAACCATGTGGGAAACCGCCAAAGACATGAACTTTAAATACAAAGAAACCGCCGATGGTGGCCTAGCGGTGAATGTACCGCTTAGCTTACCAGAATGTTAGACTTATTTTTTACCAGCAGATGAATAGAGGGCATCGGTATTGTGTCACTCACTTCAACACCTGTACATCGCTTATCATAATCCAGAAAGTTTTTCTCATCAAACAAAAAAAATGAATCGCGAACAACTCATTCAACAAATAAAAGTCCGAAAGTCCTATCTCTGTGTAGGATTGGATACGGATATCAATAAAATCCCCACTCATTTGAAAGGCACCGATGATGCGGTTTTTCAATTCAACAAAGACATCATAGATGCCACCCATGATGTATGTGTGTCGTATAAAATCAATACCGCTTTTTATGAAGCACAGGGAGTAGCCGGATGGATGGCCATGCAAAAAACCGTAGAATACATCGGCCAGGAACACTTTAAAATTGCCGATGCCAAACGAGGCGATATTGGTAACACCTCCGATCAGTACGCCAAAGCTTTTTTTGAAACCCTGCCTTTTGATTCGGTGACGGTAGCTCCATATATGGGCAGCGATAGCGTGCAGCCATTTTTAAAGTATGATGGAAAGTGGGCGATTGTGTTGGGCTTAACCTCCAACAAAGGTGCAGCAGACTTTGAACTACAAACGGTAGGAGAGGGAATGCTCTACGAAAAAGTGCTACACACGGTTTCCAGCTGGGGCACAGCAGAAAATACCATGTTTGTGGTAGGCGCCACACAATCCGATGCATTTTTGAACATCAGGAGAATTGTACCAGATCATTTTCTATTGGTGCCTGGTGTGGGTGCTCAGGGCGGAAGTTTAAAAGATATATCGGAGAAAGCCATGAACCAGGATTGCGGGCTGTTGGTAAATGTGAGCCGTGATATTTTATATGCCTCTTCCGGATTCGATTTTGCCACAGCAGCCAGACAAAGAGCCATAAATTATCAAAAGGAAATGGCTGAATATTTGCATGAACTTCAATAAATAACTATATATTTGCGCCTCAGAATTTTTTCTGATTTGTTTTTGAAAATCAGCCATTGAAAAATGTGCAATCAAAAATAATGGTCCGGTAGCTCAGCTGGATAGAGCAACTGCCTTCTAAGCAGTAGGTCATTGGTTCGAATCCAATCCGGATCACCCACTATTGAACCCAATCTTTTGATTTTCAACTGATTGGGTTTTTTATTTTGGTTATGTAGTGCCTATTGTATGAGCTTACAATGCAATATGGTTAAATGTATCTATTCAAGGCAGTAAATCCTGTGGAGAAACTTTTAGAGCTTCTGCTACTCTAAAAAGATAAGAAATTCAGAAGTTGACTTGGCCAGTTTCCATTCTTGCTAATTGTGAATAATCCATGCCGCTTGTATAAGCTAATGCTTCTATAGAAATATCCTGTGATAATCTGATAGATCTTATCTTTTTACCAATTAATATCAAAGCAGATTCATTCACATAATACCCCTTGGATCGAGCTTTCTTCACTTTCCAAAGTGATTAAAATTCAATATTTTGAACAATAGAGAATTCTTTATATTTTTGCTGTGATATTAAAACTATTTGCAACCAAATTTTCTTTAGACCACTGCCAAACTTTCTGTACGACCTAAGAAAAATAGATTTAAAACCTAAGAAAATAAAATATATCCCAAACTATGAGAAAGTATTTTTCTGCTATTTGTTTTACATTATTTTTTGCTCAAATCCTAGTTTCTTGTACTAAAGAAGGTCCTGCCGGAAAAGATGGTACTAGTGGTATTGATGGAATAAATGGGAAAGATGGAGTATCTATTCTTAATGGGTATGGTGAGCCATTAAACATTTTTGGAAAAGAAGGAGACTATTATATTGATATAAAGAATTCGTTATTATATGGTCCAAAATCTATAGATGGTTGGGGAAGAACAGCAATAACACTAAAAGGAAAAGATGGTGTAAATGGGTCTGATGGAGTGAATGGAGCAACAATTTTGGCAGGAGCATATAATCCTACGAGCTATACTGGGAATATTGGAGACTTCTATCTTAACAAAAGTACCTATACTCTTTTTGGCCCAAAAACTACATCGGGTTGGGGAGCTGGCATACTACTAAAAGGAGAAAATGGAAATGCTAATGTAAGGGCATTTATTTTTTCTGATCCTTGGAAGTATGTAAATGGTTTTGTTGGAACTAACATTTTCAGCTTTTCATTATTTCCTAATATTAGTATTAGTGATGTTAAAAATGGTGCAATTGATGTTTATTTAGAAACTAAACGGAGTGATACACTTACTGGAAGTTTTATGGAGCCTGCCGTATGGACCAAAGTTGGTGCAGTCGATGTATATGGAGGTACTGGAATGGAAAGAGTAGTTTTTATGAGATCTACTTTCACTGCCTGGACTTTTGGAAACGATGTTGGAGCAATTGTGGTTATGATTAATTTAGGAACAAATACTATTAAAATATCAACATTGAATCAGGCCAAATACTGGTCTTGTATTAAATCAATTAAAGTTGTGGTTACCACTCCATCTTCAGTTACCTACATGAAAAGACATCAAGGGGCAGTTAATCTTTCAACCATATCAGCTACCAAATAAATATTTATCAGAATAAATTAAATACTATAACATCAATTTAATCAAATGACAAAATTCATCCTTCCGTTATTTTTATTTTTTAGCTTTTTAGCTTTTTCATGTAAAAAAGAAGCCTCAGAAAAGAAAGAAAATATCACTCAATCATTTAATGTAAAACTTAATCTTGGTGGGGAACTTTCAGTTAGTGAATCTTTACTTTCAACAAGTGGTACAATCACTGTTCCAAGATCAGTTTCAACTAACGACTTACTTGGAGTATATATTTTGGCAAAAAAAGATGGTGAAAATACATATTTGGATTATGCTTATGGATTATTTGATAACAGCAACAGCATCAATATTACAATGCTTGCCGGTTATAAATATCAAATAATTGCAAGTGTTGTGATTGATGGGAAGAATAGAATAAAAAAAACAGGGGAGAGTTATGGTCATCCGTTTAACGTTGCCTTGGAAAATAAAATCATTTATTCCAACTCGTTTGGTTTGTATGGTATTTATCGAGGGCCTGCGAAGATTGGGACAGAGCTATTTGTAGGTGTACCGAATGTTGATAGATACTACGGGGCTGTGTCGGATTTTACACCCGGTCAATCCAACTCGTCAATATCTATAAACCTAAAGCGGGTCGTTTTTGGTGCAAAGTTCATTGTTCAAAATCTCACTAATGGTCGAGTTGAAATTCAAATAATAGGCTCCCAGTACGGAAGTAATAAAATTATAATAGATAAAAATATGGAGCCTAAAATTCACGAAGACATTTATACGTTTTTTAATCCCTCAGGTGTCATAGATTGGATCAATGATGGTTATACTGAGCAAATGGAAGTTTGGGTTAACTGGGTTAATGACGCTGGAATCGAGGCAAATATAGCCAAACAACCGGTGACATTTAAAAGGAAAACGCTCACTACAATTACTATAAAAATGACAGATGGCAGTTCTAGTAGTTCGTCGAATAGCCTGTCCATAAATATGGAGCCGGCATCGCCACTTAACGATGGCGGAAATATAAATATTGTACAATAGCTATTAAATCCGATGCACATTTTCTCTTAATTATTGAACCACCAGATGATGTGTATTGTTGGCTCTAAAACCTCATTATTAGTAATAAAGAAAAATATATTAATTGTCTTTGTAGTTTCATTATACCTAATTGCTGCATGCAAAAAGGGCAATGATTCCAGTGGTAAATTATGTACATCATGTACAGCTAGGAAAGCAGGAAAGATAACCTCTCCGTATAAATTTTGTGGAACGATTCAAGAAGTGGAAAATGAGGAAAGAAAATATATTAATTCAAATAGACGTCTAGATGCAAGGGCAAAATGTATACGTAATTAGGCAAGGGGAATAGTTGATTTTTTGAAAAACTTATTTTATAAAAGCATAAAGGCTTTCGGAATTTCTTATTAACTGAACATACATACATTCCTTTCCATATTAGTGCATCCTTGTTAGGGTTTTCACCTTTATCCACATTGCTTACTCACCTAGCAAAGATTCTTTTAATGTGGTGTGGGCTTGAGCCTGGTTTAAACCCAAAGGACTTTAATAATTGACGGGCACAACAAATTGGGCATCGTGATTTTGTTTATACAATTATTTATTCGTCATCACCTGGTAAGTGGGGTCTTCTATAATATTCACGACAATTACGGACTCGGCATTTTTTAGAAGTTGTCTGCAATCCTCACTCAAATGACAAAGGTGTAGTTCCTTGTCTGCCTTCTGGTACTTCTCCGTTATCTTATTCAGTGCTTCAATGGCAGACATATCGGCCACTTTACTTTCCTTAAAATCGATGATTACTTTTTGGGGATCATTGAGAATATCAAACTTTTCCATAAAACTGGTGGTGGATCCAAAAAAGAGTGGACCATAAATTTCATAATGCTTTATTCCGGCTTCATCCACATATTTTCGGGCACGTATCCTTTTGGCACTTTCCCAGGCAAATACCAATGCAGAGATAATGACCCCGGTCAAAACAGCCAATGCCAAATTGTGTAAGACCACCGTTATTGCTGCCACCAGCATCCCGATAAGGATATCATGCCTTGGCATTTTATTAATGATCCGAAAACTTACCCATTCAAAAGTGCCAATAGCCACCATCATCATTACACCTACCAAAGCGGCCATTGGAATTTGTTCTATAATTGGACTTGCTACTAAAATGATAAACAAAATAGTGAAGGCCGCAATGATAGCCGAAAGTCTGGCTCTGGCTCCCGCCCCTATGTTTACCAAAGTTTGGGCCACCATAGCACAGCCACCCATGCCGCCAAAGAAGCCGTTGGTGATATTGGCTATTCCCTGAGCGGCTGCTTCCCGATTGGATCGGCCCTTTGTGTTGGTAATCTCATCCACCATATTGAGGGTCAGGAGGCTTTCAATCAGCCCTACACCAGCCATCACGAGCGCATAGGGAAAAATAATTTTTAAGGTTTCGAAATTGAATGGGATTTGCGGTAAATGAAAGGATGGCATAGACCCACTAACAGATGCGATGTCGATAACTTTTTTGGTGTCTATGTTTAATGCATATACCAATCCAAAAACTACAAGTATGGCTACCAATGAAGCTGGAACCGCTTTGGTGATTCTGGGTACTATAAATACAATGGCGATGGTAAGCAGGGTTAGCCCTGCCATGATATACAAAGAAGTGCCCTGCATCCAGTCTTGAACGCCATGTTCTACTACTTTGAATTGGGCAACCTGTGCCATAAAAATTATGATGGCAAGGCCATTTAGAAAGCCGTACATCACAGGTTGCGGTATCAGGCGAACAAATTTGCCGAGCCTAAAGAGTCCCACCATCAATTGAAGGCATCCTGCTAAAATCACAGCAGCAAAAAGGTACTCAACACCATGCGAAGCAGCCAATGCGATCAGTACCACTACAGTAGCGCCAGCACCTCCGGAAACCATGCCCGGTCTGCCTCCTAAAATGGCTGTAACAATACCCATCAGAAAAGCGGCATATAGTCCGGTTAAGGGGGAGAGTCCAGCCAAAATAGCAAAGGATAAGGATTCGGGAATCATGGTCATAGCCACAGTGAGGCCAGCCAAGACTTCATTTTTGAAATTTATCTTTTGTTTGAAATCAAACAGATTGATAATTTTTTGCATACAGTTGGTAATTGGAATTCGCAAAGAAAAATATACGGGAAAGATTTCTGAACGCTATCAAAAAGCCCAAAACCCCATGTTGAATTTTTGGCAAAATAGTCTGAATGAAGACAGAAATATAACCTTTTGGATGTATGACTTTCCTTTGTTTGAAAAATGCGAAAATACAATTTGTGTGTTTATCGACATCCCAATCCTTCAACCTATGATAACAGGTTCTGGCGTAATAAAAATTCCAGTTGTTCATTGGACAGAAGAAGCTGATCCGTTAAGGTTTTCCCTTTCCTTTTTATAGTATATAATTCTATTGCCTTCAGAATGGTAGATTTCAACTCTTCCTCCTTCCATGGCTTTTGTAGATATTTGTACACCTGTCCCTGGTTGATGGCATCAATCACCGCATTGATATCTGCATAACCAGTCAGTAGGATTCTGATACAGTCAGGATATTGGTCTATGATGGAGGCAAGAAATTCGGTACCCAGCATACCTGGCATACGCTGATCAGTAATCAAAACATGAATCTCCTGTTCGTCCAGAATCTTTTTGGCAACGATGGTATTTTCTGCCAGAAAAATATTGAATTCTCTTCTGAATGCTGCTTTAAATGCATTTAGATTATGTACTTCATCATCAATGTATAGTATATTTGTGTATGTTGGATTCTCTGGCATGGAATGTATTTACAAAACTAATCTTTCTTATACGCTAAAACTAAATATGAGAGTTGATCCCTTTGAACCAATTTATAAACCTTTGTTGTTTAAGGCTAAAGAGGTGAATGAAATTGAATTGACAGCCAGTTTGATTCAGAAATATGGCAGCCTACATGTCTGCAACACAATCTCCCAACAACTCACTGAGTTAATAAAATTAAGGAATCCCAGCCAAGTGCTGACGAAAATTCAGATAGAAAATTTGATAGAAGATTTTTTAGCTGGCGAGACCTTGGAAAATTATGGTAATTGGGTTTTTTTCCCATGGCTGAATAAGCTTGTTCGTGCATTGGAAAAAGAAGATTTTATTTCAGTGCGAACCAATCGGAACATGTACAAAATCACACAGGAGGAAATAGATGTTCTATCAAAAAAAAAGATCGGGATTATTGGCTTATCAGTTGGTCAGGCTATTGCGTTAACAGCTGCTACCGAAAGAATTTGTGGCGTAATGCATCTGGCAGATTTTGATGTGTTGGAATTGGGTAACATGAACAGATTGAGTGCCGGAATACAGGATATTGGTATATCGAAAGTAATTCTTGCTGCAAGAAAAATAGCTGAGTTGGATCCCTATATCCAGGTTACCTGCTTTACAAATGGAGCCAGAAATGAAAATATGGATGCTTTCTTTTCTCAAAATGGGCCGATCGATATTCTTGTGGAAGAATGTGATAGCATTGATGTTAAGATACTCAGTAGGTTAAAGGCTAAAGAATTGGGTGTTCCTGTGGTGATGGACACCAATGATAATGGCATGATAGATATTGAAAGATTTGATCTTGAACCGAACAGGCCTGTTCTGCATGGTCGCATTGCTGAACTGGAATCTATGGCTCCTGAACAACTCGTAGAAAAGTTGGGTATGCTGACAGTAGAGGAAAAAATAGGATACCTTGCCAGCATCATCGGTATGGAGAATGTGTCTAAAGAAATGCTGGTGTCGCTTGGAGAAATGAACAAGTCCATTACCGGTTGGCCACAGCTTGCTTCTGCCGTCAATCTTGGAGGAGCAATTATTACAGATGTATGCAGAAGAATTCTACTAAATAAATTGAAAGTTTCTGGTAGGTTTTTTGTAGGATTAGAACAAATTATCCAGTAAGATCCTTAAAATTTTCATTGATGATTCATATCAGAACTTTTAAAGCTCCGGATGATCCAGAGGCCTGTCAAAGGTTTTTAACAGGCCACCGAACCCTGTTGGAAATATTCGGAATTGCAAAAATCACCTCCAACCGCCAAGACTGGATGGAGGATGAGGATACTATTGTCATATTGGTAGAAGATAAGGAATCCAAAAAAGTGTACGGCGGTGCCCGTTTGCAGATGGCAACAGGTAAGTATCAGTTGCCAATAGAAATTGCCCTTGGCCTGTATGATGAAAAAATATACTCGATGGTGGAAGAGGATCGAAACAACGGCGGAACAAGTGAATTGTGTGGGCTTTGGAATTCTAGAGAAGTAGCAGGAATGGGGGTAGGCAGTTATATGTTGTCACGAGTGGGTGCTACCATTGCATCACAATTGCCCATTTCTAGTATTTTTGTATTGTGTGCACCGATCACGGTACGTATGGGGCAGCGAGTAGGTGCCGTGGTGGAAACGGACTTGGGCAACAATGGATTGTTTTATTATCCCAAGGATGACCTTATTGCCACTGCCATGCGGTTGCGCAATATTTATGATCTTGGAACTGCCAGTCCCATTGAAAGGACTAAGATATTGTCATTACGTAAAAACCCTCGCCAAATTATTGAAGAGGCCGGACCCAGAGGAACAAATCCTATTGAGTATGACCTGAGTATTCCAAACCTATTCCCTCATGTTCAATCTTAAAAGATATTTCAAATTAATATTGTTATTGGTTGTATTGCTGGTCTTGAACAGAACAATAGTTTATGCCATCAATGATCCCGAAAGTATGAGCATTGACTCTGGTGTTAGCATTTATTATGAAAATGGAACCCAGTTAAGTATTGAAGATGCCGCAAATGCCAGGTACACAAAGTTGGAAAAAGGCATTGTCAATTTGGGCCTTCAAAATAATGGCTTTTGGCTCACTTTCACAGTAACCAATCGGTTTAAAGAGGAAAAGTTGTATCTAAAAATAGCTCAACCAGCAATAGACAGAATTACGCTTTATTACATTAGTTCATCGGATACCAACTATGTCGTTAAAGATCTGGGGGAGGACAAACCATTCAACGAAAGAATAATCAAAAGCCCCAACTATATTTTTCCAGTGAACATTGCTCCTGGAAAAACTGGGAAGTTTTTTCTTCGTATAAAATCATCTGATCCGGTACAGATACCAATAACCCTCAAAACAGCAAAAGGGATCTTTCAGGATGAAAACGAAACGGCACTCATTTTTGGTATTTATTTAGGTATAATCGTCATCATGATTCTGTATCATTTAATGATATATACAACAGTAAAAGATCAGTCTTACCTGTACTATGTGCTTTTTATTATCGGTGTTGGGTTGAGTCAGATTACACTAAGGGGATACGGGTTTCAGTATTTGTGGCCCCGATTTCCCATTATGGCCCACTACAGTACGATCATCGTGCCGTTTTTTTCCGGCATTACAATGGCCATGTTTTTGAAAAAGTTTTTACAAACCAAAAAACTTGTACCCAGCTGGAATATTGGTATAAACCTATTTGTGGGACTATATTGTTTGAGTTGTATAACAGGATTGTTTTCTAGTTTCACCATTGGTGTTTTGCTTTTGCAGGTTGCAGCTTTTTCCGGTTCCATATTTTGCCTGGCTCTTGGATTCGTATTGGTAAGAAAAAAATATCGCCCGGCCACTTTCTTCATGATCGCTTATTCCGTTTTTTTTGTAGCCATTATACTCTTCGTTTTGTCCAATTTTAATGTTATCCAGTATAACCGATTTACTGCATTTATACTTGAAATAGGATCTGCCATACAAATAGTTCTACTATCTCTGGCTTTGGCAGATAAGATTAATACGTACCGAAGAGAACAATTTGCGGCAAGGCAAGAAGCATTAAGCATTTCATTGGAAAATGAGCGACTGATCAGGGAGCAAAATATTTTTTTGGAAGCGGAAGTGAATAAGCGAACCCAGCAATTGGTACAAGCCAACAACGATCTGACGGAAGCCCTGTCCACCTTAAAGAATACGCAGGCGCAATTGGTAAATTCGGAGAAAATGTCTTCTCTTGGGCAACTCACAGCAGGAATTGCTCATGAAATAAATAATCCTATTAATTTTGTTACGGCCAATATCAAACCATTACAAATGGACATAGAGGATCTGCAATCCATTATTCTTAAATACGAACAGATGGATCTAACTGATAATGTGCCTCTGCAGATGGAGGCAGTAGAAGAATATAAAAAACAAATAGATTTTGATTACCTGAAAAAAGAAATAGAAATATTGCTTGCCGGTATCAGCGAAGGGGCAAATCGTACCGCAGATATAGTAAAAGAACTACGGAATTTTGCCCGGGTGGATGAAGACCAAATGAAGTTTACAGATCTGGAAAATGGCATCGATTCCACGCTCCTGATACTTAAACATAAACTCTCCGCTGATGTACAGACGATAAGAGAAAAGGGAGGTATTCCTTTGGTGGAATGTATTCCAGGAAAAATGAATCAAATATTTATGAACATTATTGTAAATGCACTTGATGCCATGAAAATAAATGTAAGTAAAAGGCTTCATAGTAGGTTGCACATCAAAACATGGACAGAAAATCAGGAGGTGCATATTTCTTTCAAGGACAATGGAACTGGTATCAGCGAGGCAAGGCTCAATCAAATATTTGATCCTTTTTTTACTACTAAAGAGGTAGGGGAAGGTACAGGACTAGGGTTGTCTATTACCCAGAGTATCATAAAACAGCACAACGGAACTATTAAAGTAGTAACAAAAGAAGGCGAAGGATCTGAATTTATTATTATATTGCCTATCACTCAGACCAAAAAAATAAATTGATCAAAATGCCCTCTATCAAAGTATTATATGTAGATGATGAGCCGTACAATCTGGAGTCTTTCAGAGCTATGTTCCGACGGCAATATGAAATATTCACAGCAAGTTCGGCAATGGAAGCCTATGACATACTTGAAAAAACAGAAGTCCATGTAATAGTGTCCGACCAAAAAATGCCCGATATAACAGGGGTAGAATTTTTCAAAAGCTTAAAGGAGAAATATCCCGATCCGTTGCGCATACTGGTAACAGGATTTGTAGATGTTCAGGTATTGGCCGATGCGATTAATCATGGGGATATTTATCATTATATTACCAAACCCTGGAATGACTTGGATTTGAAACAAAGTATAGCCAATGCCTATGAAGCCTATGCTGCCAGAGCCTCACTGAAAGAAAAAGTGATCAGCCTGCAAAGATCCAATGATGAGCTGAACAGGTTTGTTTATAGCATTTCCCACGAGTTAAGAGCACCCCTCACATCGGCCATTGGTATCATAAATCTCATAAAACTGGAAGACCTCTACCATAGTTCAGGAAGCTACTGGGAACTGATGGAAACCTGTATAAAAGATCTGGATTATTATATCAATAATATTCTGGATTATTATAAGAATAGCAGGTTTGAGGCAGAACGAGAAAATATCGATTTTCAAGCACTAGTGGATAGGCTCATAAGTATTCATAAAAAATCGGATCTGGATGTCAAATTTTTTACTGATATAGTGCAGGAAAATACTTTTTTTGGAGATAAATTCAGGACTGAATTAATTTTCAGCAATCTTATTTCCAATGCCATCAGGTATCAAAATCCAGAAGAGACTGATAAGAAAGTTGACGTACTGATACGTGTCAATGCTAAGGAAGCCCTCATAAATATTGTAGATAATGGGGTGGGCATTCCAAAAGAAATACATGACAAAATATTCAATCAGTTTTTTAGAGGACAGAGCGAAAAAGGAACCGGGCTGGGATTGTTTATTTTAAAAGAAGCGCTTTCTAAGCTGAACGGATCCATCACAGTGGATTCATTGCCAAAAGCCGGGAGCCGCTTTATTGTACGATTACCAAACAATGTATAAATTTTTAAATCAAAAGAGATGATAAGCAATGGTATCTAAGTTCAACCAACCCCAATCTATCATGCTGATAGATGATAACAAAGTGGCTTTACTTCTTTGTAGAAAAATCATTGAGAAGGTGAACATTTTTGATGAAATAATTTCCTTTCAAAATCCTATATATGCCATTCGGCACTTGCAGGCTTTGGAAGCTAATAAAGATTTGTTGCCAGACATCATACTTTTGGATTTGCAAATGCCCGAGATGGATGGGTTTGAGTTTCTGGATCATTTCAAAAATATACAAAAAGAATATCGGCAAAATAGCCATATACTTATTCTTACCTCTTCTATTGATGAAAACGATGCAGAAAAAATCAGGAAGCAGAAAATTGTACACAAACTACTAGACAAACCTCTGATGCTTGACACCATCATATCCATCATCAATGAGCTATATCCATCTTTTGAGTATCCGCTAAGAGGATATAAAGGGACGCTATAAATTGGCAAATAAATAAGAAGGAATAACGATCAACTTGTGCCAGTTAAAATAGAACATAATCGAGTATAATCATTCTGTTGGATCAGAACGAAAGAGTGGAGTGGGAAGTCATTCTATCTGTGCATTTTGGTCTAGCCTTCAAGTGGTAAATTTTCATTTGCATCTAACTACCTAAACAGCAAGGAGGCAATCAGCAAAGTGAAAAGTATATTGAAGAATTGTGCTACCAAAAAGGCCACTACCGGTTTTCGGTTTTCCACTCCTATTAAATCTCTGAAATTGGTTTCCAGCCCGATGGTCGTAAAGGCCAGCGCAAACCAGAGCAACTGTATATTTTTCAAGGGGGCTTTTACGGCTGCCACAGTATCTGCCGACAATAGGAAAGAGAAGATTAAGGAGGCTAATATAAAACCAATAACAAATTTTGGAAATCGATTCCAGATCACTTTCAATCCGGGCTTTTCAAAGGCAACATCCTTGCTTTTTTTGCTGTAAGACCAATACACCGAAATAGCAAATGCTGCAACGCCCAATAAAACATTCTGCGAGAATTTTACAATGGTACTCACCTTCAGAGCCGTTTCTCCCACCAAAGTGCCCGATGCCACCACTGCTCCAGTAGTGTCAATGGTCCCTCCAAGCCAGGCTCCAGTTACCTCTTCGGTTAGTCCCATAGCTCTTGCCAGGTAAGGCATGGCAATCATCATGGGCACTGCAGTAATCAATACCAGCGACACAATTAGCGAAAGTTTTTTAGAGTCGCCTTTGATGGCTCCAGAGGTGGCAATAGCTGCCGACACGCCACAGATAGACACCGCACTGGATAGCATCAGGCTCATTTCCTCATCCACTTTTAGTTTTTTGCAAAGCCAGTATGCAAAATACCAAACCGCTAGCACTACTGCCAGTGCCTGGATCAATCCTAACGAACCCGCTTTCAGGATATCGGAAAAGATGACATTGGTGCCTAATATCACCAAACCAATTTTTACAAAAAACTCCGAGGCCCCAGGCTCTTTCAACCAGGTGGGTAGTTTGAAAACATTCCCAATCATCAGGCCCAAAGCCAGACAAAAGATGACGGTTTCCATATTCAGCACCTTCACTCCCTGATGATCGCCAACCAGTGAAGCTATCATTGTAAGCAGATATATTATGGGAAAGGCTTTAGCCATTTTCCCAACGGGTTTTCCCAAAATTACTGCACCCATCAACGCTACAAAATAGACATATACAAATTGAAATAAAATGTTTTTAAGATTCTGAAATCCGAAAATTTCAGTACTCAACGACGACCAGTTGTTCCAACTGTAGGTGGGTGGGGTGATAACCAATCCACAAAGGGTGGAACCAATAATGAAAAATCCCAACAGAACCACTACCCAGTCTTCGCCAATTGTTATTCTTTTTAATCCCATGTTTGAATGCTTTGGGGTTAAAGATAATGAAGTAAAGTATGATGTTTTAGGGAAAGATGATCTTGTGTGATTATATTTATGTAGTGCATTCATTGGGCATGTTTAAGGAGTAGCTGCATTGTTTGTACATGCACTACGATCAAATATTAAGATACAGTTTAAGGAGTACAATCCTAAATAATCAGATGCTATGGTTTAAATTAGCAGCAAAATTTTTGTATGCAAAAAAAATGGAGTCTATCTTTTTTTCTAGTGCTACTTTTTACTTATGCACAAGCTTCAAAAGTGGATACAGTAGAAACGGTAAGCCAGTCAATGAATAAAAAAATAAAGGCAGTAATCATTACGCCCGATCATTATGTAAAAAGCAAAACCTATCCGGTTGTGTATCTGTTGCATGGCTACAGCGACAATTATGCAAGATGGTCCCGATCCGAAGCTGTTTTGCAGGCATCTGATCTATATAGCATGATTATTGTTTGTGCCGATGGTGGTTTTAGCAGTTGGTACTGGGATAGTCCGGTGGATCCTTTGTATAAATATGAAACGTATGTGTCAAAAGAATTGGTGTCATGGGTGGACGAAAACTATGCCACCATAAGATCTGCCAAAGCCAGAGCTATTGCTGGTTTGAGCATGGGAGGGCATGGGGCACTATATTTAGCGATCAAACATCCAGATGTGTTTGGAGCCTGTGGCAGCATGAGTGGTGGCGTGGACATTCGCCCTTTTCCAAACAATTGGGACATGGCCAAACGGCTGGGTCGCTATGCCGAGTTTCCTGAAAGATGGGAAAAGAATACTGCCATCAATATGCTCTATCTGATTCAACCCAAGACACTGGACATCATTATTGATTGTGGCACCGAAGATTTTTTTTATAATGTAAATGAAGAACTACATCGCCAAATGCTTTTAAGAAATATTCAGCACGACTATATTACCAGACCCGGAGGGCATACCTGGCCTTATTGGCAAAATGCCGTGAGTTATCAGTTGATGTTCTTTAATAAGTTTTTTAATAAGAAATAATAATAAATTGTTGATGATTTTATTACCCCAAACAAAAGGCACAGATGGCACAACAGGAATTTGAAAGACTAGTAAATATTTTGGTTGATTTGCGCGAAAAGTGTCCCTGGGACAGAAAGCAAACCATACAATCGCTTCGTCAGATGACGATAGAAGAAACGTATGAGTTAGCCGATGCGATTATAGATGAAGACTGGAAAAATATAAAAGAAGAATTGGGGGATCTGATGCTGCATCTTGTTTTTTATGCCAAAATTGCCTCAGAGCAAAATAGGTTTACGATAGAAGATGTGGTTACTGGTATTTGTGAAAAGTTAATCCTTCGCCATCCACATGTCTATCCACCCCAAGTGGCACACGCAGATCTGGCGCAGGTGCGAGACGAAGAAGATGTGAAAAAGAATTGGGAAAAAATAAAATTGCAGGAAGGAAAAGAATCTGTATTAAGTGGAGTGCCTGTTTCACTACCGAGCATAGTAAAAGCCATGAGACTGCAGGAAAAAGCAAAGCAGGTGGGCTTCGAGTGGGAGACAAAGGAAGATGTGTGGCTGAAAATAGAAGAAGAGCTGGGTGAGCTAAGGGAGGTAGTGGATACTGCTTCAAAAGAAAGACAAGAAGAAGAGCTGGGTGATCTGCTGTTTTCTATTGTCAACTATTCCAGATTTTTGAAAATAGATGCAGATGCCGCTTTGGAACATACCAACAAAAAATTCAAGCGACGATTTATGGGCATGGAGAAAATGGCCCATGCAAACGGCAGCACACTAAATGATATGACACTGTCAGAGATGGATGCCATCTGGAATAATATTAAGCAAGCAGAAAAATAGCATGTACAAGCATGAAATAAATAGTAATGATAGAAACTACCTCATTCTGGTAGGAGGGATCCTCCTTTTTATTATTACTTTTTTTTTCAAATCATTTTCCATTAGTGATGTTTCTATCGATCATCAGGTAAAAAAATTGGAGCAGCAATTGCATCGGCAGGAACAGGATGCTGTGAAGCTCTTAGCTGACTCCAACCTAATCAGTAAACTGACCAACAAGAATGAAACAATTGCCGATTTAAATGAGCTGCACACCAAACCCTATTTTTTGTATGTCTATAAGAATTATGCAGACTCGCAATACTTAAGGTTTTGGAGTACCGATCTGGTCATGCTTCCGGACAGTGTTTTAGACAATAGTAAAGCAGAACAGTTTGTTCATTTGCAAAATGGATATTATTATGTGCATCGCCTCAAAGACAAGAAAGATGTAAGCCTGAGCATTTATTTCGTGGTTCTTGTGAAGTCCGACTTTTTTGTTTCCGACAATCATTTTGTGCAATCATTTCCATTAAACCGAGCATTGGATGGCATTGCGGTGGTCAGCGATAAAGCCACTTCTCTTGAGTTGAAGTCATTATCTGGAAAGGAAAGAATTTACCTGAAGCAAAAACCAAACACTAGTATTGGCAGTACCAGTGTTTTTACAATTCTGGTCAGGCTGCTTGGTTTTTTTCTGATTTTTGTTGCGCTTTATTTTTTACTGAACAGAAAGTTTTCAGGCAGAAATGCCTGGCAGAGAGTATTTCTCCTGATTTCTTTGCTGATGGTAGTACGGTTGTTTTTGTATGTGTTCAAACACCTTCTTGGTCTGGATAATACGGCTTTGTTCGATCCACAAGTTTATGCCAGCAATGCGCTTCTTCCCAGCCTGGGAGATTTGCTCATCAACAGTCTTTTGTTTTGGTGGCTGGCTGTTTATCTCTGGAAAAAAATTCAGATTTTTGAAAAGTTTAAGTCTGCCTTTCAGATACAAAGGATAAACCTAACACAGGGCGTGCTGGCTATTCTGATGCTGCTGGCTCTTAGTTTTACCTGTATCAACATCATCAATGGGCTCATTTCTAATTCTAAAATTTCTTTTGATGTTACCAATTTCTTTAGCCTGAGTGTTTTTACATTTATAGGGCTAATGATCATCGTGTTCATAGGAGTTGGGTTTTTGAACAGTGCTCGTATCCTTTTTTGGTTTTTGTTCAGGGCTTTTGGAAAAAAAAAGCATTGGATATATGTTCTGATGAGCCTATTGGGATTGATTTATATTGCCATTTTTGTAAGCCATGCAGAAGCAAGGTTCAATATACTCTATCTGTTGTGGGTACTGGCATTCACCTTCTTATTTAATCATGAATACTGGCTAAACAAATTTATCAGATTCAACATCCCTAGTGTGGTGCTATGGGTGATCCTCTTTTCTTTAAGCATAAGTGCTTTGTTGTTTACAGAAATTAATAAGGCAGAATTAAGACAAAGAAAAGTGTTTATAGAAAAACTAAATACACAAACCGATCCATCCACCGAGCGGCTGATTAATATTGCACATGCCTTTCTGGATAGTAATTTTTTTAGAAATAATTTTTATAGATTCTACGCCGAACCCGAAAACAGATATTTAAGAGATAGTATTCTGTCAAATAATTACGCCAGGTATTTGAAAACTTTTACAGGAAGGTTATATCTCTATGATAGCCTGAATAAGCCTTTGTTCAATACCGATAGTTTGTCCTACGAGTCTGTGAACACAATAGTGTCGCGGTTGTCCAAACCAACCGACCAGCCGGATTTGTTTTTCTATGAAACCGCTTATGACAAGTTTGCCTATATCACCTATCGAGAAGTGAAAGATCTTTTAGGGAAAAAAATAGGTACGGTGGGTATTGTGTCGCAACCCAAACAGTTCTCCAATGTTTCCATGAGTCCTCAACTCTTTCGACAGTATAAAGATTGGGAGTTTACAAATTCTGTGGTATATAATTATGCTATTTATGCTAACAGATTGCTGGTGTCTTCTTCCAAGAAGTATCCATTCACTTCTACCATCGAAGAGTTTGAAGTGCCACGCTATCGTTTTGAACTAAGAGAGCAAGAAGGCTATAGCGAACTGTGGTATCGGCCAGGTAAAAACAAAGTGATTGTGATGACCAGAAAGAATGAGCGATGGACTCAGTTTACATCGCTTTTTTCCTATTTGTTCTGTGCTTTTCTTTTTATGATGGCATTGATACAATTATCCTCTGGATTACTGAGTGTGGTACTGAAAGCTAGCTTGTTCAGTAGGCGAATGAAATTAGTTTCCAGCATTCGTTCTCAGATTCATAGTACGTTTATTCTTATCACAGTATTGTCGTTTATAGTGATTGGTGTGGCAACCATTTCATTTTTTACAAAAAGTTTTAACGATGCAAACAAGGAAAGATTGGGAAGAACAATGGACATCATGCTCAATGAAATGCAATCGCAGAAAGAGCTGACAACCCTAATCTATGAGCAAAGAAGTCACCAGGACTCTACCCGAACCATAGAGTTGCAAAGTATTTTAAAACGAGTGGCCGATATTCATGGACTGGATGTGAACGTGTATGACTACTCCGGAATGCTGATTGGAACCAGCCAGCCTTTTCTTTATGAGAATGGATTTCTGAGTCCATTGATGGATCCACGGGCCTACTACTATCTCTCTCAGCTAAGACATATCCAACACGCACAAACCGAGCAGGTTTCAAATTTGCAATTTACCAGCATGTATGCACCCATGCGTAATAGCAGTGGTGCGTTTTCTGCTTATTTAAGCATTCCATATTTTACTTCTCAACAGGAACTGAGTGATGAGATTTCAAAATTCCTGATTACACTGATTAACCTGAATGCCTTTATTTTTCTGATTACAGGGCTGGTAGCCTATTTAATAGCCAACTATATTACAAGATCTTTTGCTGTTATAAAAGATAAGATGATGCATGTGAATTTATCCAGACACAATGAGATGATATCCTGGGAAAAAAATGATGAGATTGGCGGCCTGGTGGCGGAGTATAACAAAATGGTAGCCAAGTTGCAGGAGAGTGCCGCCATGTTGGCAAAGTCGGAAAGACTGGAAGCTTGGAGAGAAATGGCCAGACAAGTGGCGCATGAAATAAAAAATCCACTTACACCCATGAAGCTAAGTCTGCAATACCTGCAAAGGGCGGTGGACAATAACCAATCGAATGTGGTTCTTCTGGCGGCCAATGTATCTAAAACCTTGGTAGAGCAAATTGATCATTTGTCAAAAATTGCGGCTAATTTTTCTCAGTTTGCCGATATCAATAAAGGGAAGAAAGAGATTTTTGATCTGCATGAAATGCTTCAGTCCCTAGTGGCAATTCACAACAGTAATCCTATGTTGGTACTATTGTGGTTGCCGGTTTCTGAACCCATATTTGTATTGGCCGACAAAACACAAATGAACCGGATGTTTACCAATCTCTTTGCCAATGCTATTGAAGCCAGACGAGAGGATACTCCCTGCAAACTGATCATTCAGGAAAGACTGCAAACAGGAAAAATTCTCATTAGTTTTCGGGACAATGGCACTGGCATTACAGATGAAATGAAGGAGAAAATATTTATGCCCAATTTCACTACCAAAAGTTCTGGCACCGGACTTGGGCTGGCTATGTGCAAAGGCATAGTGGAAGGGGCGGGCGGTGAGATCTATTTTGATTCGATACTCCATGAAGGTTCCACTTTTCATGTACTATTACCGTTGGTCGATTAAAGGCACAAAAAAACCGATTGCAAGCGCAACCGGTTTTCAAATAATGGTTATTTGAGAATTATTTTGCAGAATCAGCTGGAGCTGCAGTTGCAGTAGTATCAGTTGATACAGTAGCACCAGAATCAGCAACAGGAGCAACAACTTCAGGAGCTGGAGCTACAGCAGTTGTATCAGTTGTAGCTTCTTCAGTTGTAGTTTCACCACTGTTACAAGCTGCGAAAGAAATAGCGATCAATGCAATTGCGAATAATTTTTTCATGATTGTCTTTTTTGTAATTTGAAAATTATAATTTGAGTATTAATACCAAAAAGACAAAGAGGTAACCCGAAACTTGAAATATTTTTTTTTAAAGTTTATCTGTTGATCTATAGACACTTACAAGTTGAATTTAAATATATATCATTTTTTTTCCAAAAAATCCGGTCTTAGGGTGTCGAAAATGGTGATTTTGGGTTCCTCATTGGTCACCAGATCCAGCAGTGTGATTTTTTCCAGCAGATTGTTCACCGTCATTTGAATCATTTGCCACAACGACCTGGAAGAGCAGTCCACCGAATTGGTACAAAACCTCATCACCGCACCATCCGCATCGGTAAATTCTTTTTCGAAAGAAGAGCCCAATGCTTCCAAAACTTGCTTAATGACAATGGCCGAAGCTGGTTTGGCCAGCACATAGCCACCTTTGTTACCAGGTGTACTTCTAATGAAATTGGCCATTCTCAAAAGGCGGGTAAGTTTGGCAATGTAATGCTGGCCCAATTGCTCGGTTTCACTCAGTTGCGGAATGCTCATACCTTCGCTGTCCTTGCAGGAGGCAATGCGTATCAGTATTCTCAACCCGTATTCTTCCTGTGCTGTTATTTTCAAAATATTTGTTTTTGAGGTGGGTTTGAATTTTGATGGTAGAATGTTTCAATACATTCCTACCAATGCTATAAAAATCCTAATTCCAATTGAGCTGCTTCACTCATCATAGATTTGTCCCATGGTGGATCCCAGGTAACGGTGACTATCACGTCATGTACGCCCTCTAAAGCTCTTACTTTATCATCCACTTCCACCGGAAGTGTTTGTGCCACCGGACAACTGGGTGCCGTAAGGGTCATTAACACAAAAGCATTCCCATCTTCATTCACTTCCACTTTGTATATAAGCCCCAGTTCATAAATATTTACCGGCAACTCAGGGTCGTAGATGGTTTGTAAAACCTCAATTATTTTTTCTTCTATTGCTTCCTGATTCATCACTTAAAATTTAGAATTCATTTCTTATTAGTTGATTTGAGCCTCAAACCTCAAACTTCAAACCTCAAACTTCAAACTCTTAAATGCCAATGCATAATGTTTCATCTGCTTCACCATCGCCAGCAAACCATTCGATCTTGTTTGAGCCAGATGACTGGTCATGCCAATCTTATTAATAAAATCCATTTCGGCATTTAATATTTCATCCGGTGTATGCCCGCTAAGCACTCTAATCAGCATACTGATTAATCCTTTCACAATGATGGCATCACTTTCGGCCTGATAGAAAACTTTTCCATCTTCAAAATTGGCCACTAACCAAACCGTAGACTGACAACCACGCACTTTGTTTTCATCCTTTTTGAATGCCTCCGGTAAGGGTGCCAGTTTTTTACCCAAGTCAATGATATATTCATATTTATCATCCCAACTGTCAAACAGTGAAAATTCTTCTACTATTTCGGCTTCTGTTGCTGCTATGCTGTGGTTCATTTATAGTTTCTTTTGAATTTTTACCTAAGCACTTTTACTGCTCTTTTCAAGGCATCCATCATACAATCTATTTCTTCCTTCGTGTTGTACAAAGCAAAAGATGCCCTGATGGTGCCCGGAATACAAAACCGGTTCATCAAGGGTTCGGCACAATGATGTCCTGTGCGAACGGCAATACCTTTGTTGTCCAATAAAATGCCCACATCTTGCGGATGTACACCTTCTATGACAAAGGAGGCTACCGATACTTTATGCTGATTGTCTCCAATAATTTTTAGCCCGTCAATTTCTTTCAAACGGGTAGTGGCATAACTTAGCAAAGCGTCTTCGTGCTGCCGAATATTTTCTTTACCAATAGTTGTAATATAGTCTAATGCTGGCTTCAGCGCAATGGCATCGGCTATATTGGGCGTACCGGCTTCAAACTTATAAGGCAGTTCGTTGAAAGTTGTTTTTTCAAAGCTTACTTCCTTAATCATTTCACCGCCACCATTAAACACGGGCATGGCATCTAAAATAGATTTTTTGCCATACAAAATACCCATACCTGTCGGTCCTAGCACCTTGTGTGATGAAAAGGCAAAAAAATCGCAATCCATTTGTTGCACATCAATATCCAAATGCATGGTACTTTGGGCACCGTCAATCAATACGATGGCACCATGATCATGTGCAAGCTTAATAATTTCCTCCACCGGGTTCACCGTACCCATTGCGTTGGAAACCTGATTTACGGCCACTAATTTGGTGCGTTCGTTCAGTAGTTTTTTGAAACTGTCCATATCCAGTTCGCCGCTATCCGTAATGGGGATTACCTTAATTTTTGCACCGGCTGTTTCGGCCACAATTTGCCAAGGAACTATATTGGAGTGGTGCTCCATGCCGGAGATTATGATTTCATCGCCTGCCTTCAGGTTTTGTCTGCCCCAGGTATAAGCGACTAAGTTGATACTTTCGGAAGTGCCTTTTGTATAAATAATTTCCTCTCTGTGGGCCGCATGGATGAAATGCTGAACCGTATCCCGGGTCGCTTCAAAATCCGCAGTAGCTTCTTCTGCCAGCGAATGAATTCCCCGGTGCACATTTGCATTGTTCTGCGTATAATAATGCACCAAGGCATCTATCACCGACTGAGGTTTCTGAGTAGTGGCGGCGTTGTCGAAATACACCAGTGGATGTCCCTTTACTGTACGGGACAGAATAGGAAAATCTTTTCTAATATCGGTTATTGAAGAAATCATGCTTATTTATATTGCCAAACCAAATAGGAGAGGGGTGAAAAATAAAAGAGAATACAAAATAAATAAATTCGTATTCTCTTTCATTCTAATTACGAATTTATATTACAAACTCAATTGCTTTTGCACCAGTTCATCCACATACAAACGAATGGCACTGGGCTTTATTTTTTCCAAAATATCTAAAGCAAAACCCTGTAGCAGCAAGGCTTTGGCTGTTTTGTCTGAAATGCCTCTCGACTTCATGTAGAATAAAGCTTCTTCATCCAACTGACCTACGGTGCAGCCATGAGAACATCTAACATCATCTGCAAATATTTCTAACTGAGGCTTTGTATTCACCGAAGCATTTTCCGACAATAAAATATTTTTATTGCTTTGGTAGGCATTGGTCTTTTGTGCAATTTGACGCACAAATATTTTCCCATTAAATACACCAGTAGCGTGGTCGTCTAAGATGCCTTTGTATAATTCGTTGCTCACGCAATTCGGCTCTCGGTTGTCCACTACCGTATGATTGTCCACATGCGTGTGTCCATTTTGCAAATACAAACCATACAGGTTGGCCAAGCTATTAGGGGCACTCATCACCATATTCAAATTGTTGCGAACCAATCCGCCACTCAAAGAAATAGTGATCACATTGGCAATGCTGGTACCCACCTGATGCACGTGTGTAGTGCTTACCACAGTAGAGTTAGGGGCATCATTCTGAATTTTATAAAACTCCAAAACTGCATTTTTTTCCACAGCCATTTCTATTACCTGATTGGTAAAGCTTTCGTCCGCTCCCAGGGTGGAAAATGTTTCTACCATCTGCACATGAGCGTTTTCTGCTACATGAACTAGTACCCGTGGTTGCGCAAAGATGTTGCCATTGCGTGCATCAGTAATATTGTACAGATAAATAGGATGTTTTGCCGTTCTGCCTTTTTGCACATGCACAAACACCCCTTCCTGAATGAAAGCCGTGTTCAATGCATTGACCCCATCTTTATGATAGTCGGCACTGTGTCCTAAATGTTTCTCCACAATAGGAGCAAACTGATTGTGAGCGGCTTCCTGCAAAGGAAGTATTTCCAATTCCTCCGATCGGGTATGGGATAGTTCGGAATGATAATGACCATTTACAAATACGATCAGGTTGGCATCTTCATGCCCCGGAAGTTGTAAAGCTTCCAGATCTTGAATGGTAAAAGCCTGCTCCGATAGGTCGGTTGAAAAATGATAATCTTTATTAAAGAAGTCATTGATGCGGGTGTATTTCCATTCTTCGTGTTTCACGGTGGGTATGCCACTTTGTGCAAACTCGCTGAAAGCCTCATCCCGGATGCCTTTCACGTGTTCGCATACCGAATCGGACTGCATTTGCTCAAATCTTTCTTTGAAATATGATATTGTATCCATTAATTAAATTTGAATGTGAGAAATCTTGCTGTTTGGATCATTGGATTGAATTATAATACAGCATGGATGTCGTCTGTACTTCTGATTTTTCCATTTTAGAAACAGTAAAAGCCTTATACCAACTCACTTTTGATGAAGTCGTAACCTTTTTCTTCCAGTTCGTATGCTAGTTCTTTGGTGCCTGATTTTACAATCTGACCATTGTACAAAACGTGCACATAATCCGGAACGATATAGTCCAATAAACGCTGGTAGTGGGTGATGACCAAAATGGCATTGTCGGCAGAGCGCAACTTGTTTACTCCGTTGGCTACAATGCGGATGGCATCAATATCCAGACCAGAATCAGTCTCATCCAAAATAGCTAATTTGGGTTCCAGCATCGCCATTTGAAAAATTTCGTTACGCTTTTTTTCACCACCCGAAAAACCTTCATTTAAAGAACGGCTTAACATGGTTTGGTTAATTTCTACCAGTGCCATTTTTTCCTTCATCTTTTTCAAAAAGGTTACGGCATCCAGTTCTGCTTCACCCCGATATTTACGAATTTCATTCACGGCTGTTTTCATAAAGTTGGTGGTGCTCAATCCCGGAATTTCTACCGGATATTGAAAACTCATAAATACGCCTTCTCCAGCTCTATCTTCGGGTGATAACTCCAGTAAGTCTTTCCCCAAAAATTCCACCGAACCTTCTGTTACTTCATAGTCCGGCTTGCCAGCTAATACGGAAGCCATGGTGCTCTTTCCCGATCCGTTAGGTCCCATGATGGCATGAACTTCACCCGCTTTTATATTTAGGTTGATACCCTTCAATATGTCTTTACCTTCGATTCCTGCATGCAGGTTATTAATTGTTAACATCTATATTTATTGTTTTTTATTATTAAAATTTAAATTTTGATTGCATATTACATATTACAAATTGCAGATTATAGTTTATTGATTATTTTCTTGATCAATTTTGTAATCCTTTAGATACCGGATAAATCCTGCTAGTTGTTTGCTTACATTTAAACACCTATCATTACACTCAGCAAATTCGTTTGTTGAAATATATTTTAATGATTCAGAAATTTTCAATTGGGTTCTAACTTCTCCACAGGAGCCCTTTGCCACAGATAAAAAATATAAAAATTGTTTTTTAGCATCTCTTTCAAATCCTTCTGCTATGTTTGATGGTATGGAAACCGCTGCCCTGCGAATTTGATCTTTTAAACCAAAATCCTTTGAAAATAAATCCGTATTGGTAAGTTTATAAATTTCTGAACACAGTTGCATACTTAAATTCCATACTTCCAAATCTTCATATTTTTCAATTTTGCCAGGCATTATTTTTGATTAGATTACAGATCGCAAATTATTGATTGTTGATTACTGATAGCATTTACTTGAGTATAAAAAAGTTTACCAACTATTGTCTGTTCTATTTTAAAAATAATCTTTAGTTCAGAATCCATTTCTCGATAACAAATCTGCAATCTGCAATTTGCAATCTGCAATCTGTAATCTGTAATTATCAATTATCAATTATCAATTTTCAATTCACTTACCCCACACTGCCTTCCAAGCTCACTTCTAATAGTTTCTTCGCTTCTACTGCAAACTCCATTGGCAGATGATCCATTACTTCTTTTGCAAAACCATTGATGATAAGGGCTACCGCTTTTTCAGTATTAATACCGCGTTGGTTGCAATAGAAAATCTGGTCTTCTCCAATCTTAGAGGTAGTGGCTTCGTGTTCCACCACACCAGTATTGTTTTTAACTTCTATGTAGGGGAATGTGTGTGCACCACATTTGTCGCCTATTAACAAAGAATCGCACTGACTAAAGTTGCGGGCGTTTTTAGCATTCCTGCCTACTCGCACCAATCCACGATAACTGTTCTGACTACGTCCTGCGGAAATACCTTTGCTCACCACACGGCTACGGGTATTTTTTCCAATATGTAGCATCTTGGTGCCGGTATCGGCCTGCTGAAAATTGTTGGTAACAGCTACCGAATAAAACTCACCCGATGAGTTATCGCCTTGTAAAATCACACTCGGGTATTTCCAGGTGATGGCAGAACCGGTTTCTACCTGAGTCCAGGATATCTTGGAATGATGACCTTTGCAAATGCCCCGTTTGGTAACAAAATTGTAAATACCACCTTTACCTTCTTTATCACCAGGATACCAGTTTTGTACGGTGCTGTATTTTACTTCGGCATTGTCCATCGCAATGATTTCCACGACCGCTGCGTGCAATTGGTTTTCATCGCGCTGAGGTGCGGTGCATCCTTCCAGATAGCTAACATAAGATCCCTCTTCTGCTACGATCAGCGTGCGTTCAAACTGCCCGGTGTTCTCTGCATTGATCCGGAAATAAGTGCTTAGTTCCATCGGACAACGAACCCCTTTGGGAATATAACAGAAAGATCCGTCACTGAAAACTGCAGCATTAAGTGCCGCATAAAAATTATCGGTTACCGGTACCACAGAGCTCAGATATTGACGCACAAGTTCCGGATGCTCCTGAATGGCTTCACTCATTGAGCAAAAAATAATGCCCAGTTCACCCAATTGTTCTTTAAACGAAGTGCCAATCGACACACTGTCAATGACCGCATCTACCGCCACACCTGTCAGACGTTTTTGTTCTGCCAGCGAGATACCCAGTTTTTCAAAAGTCTTAATCAACTCCGGATCCACTTCATCCAAACTATTGGGTTTTATTTTTTGTATAGGGGCTGAATAGTAAATCACATCCTGAAAATCAATTTCTGGAATAGTCAGGTTGGCCCAATGAGGCAGGCTCATTTTTTTCCATTGCGCAAAGGCTTTCAAACGCCACTCCAGCATCCACTCCGGTTCGTTCTTCTTGGCAGAAATAAATCTTACGATATCTTCATTCAGGCCCTTTGGTGCAGATTCGGATTCAATATTGGTAACAAATCCGTATTTGTATTCGCTGTTGACCTGATTTTCTATGGGATCAAACTCAGTTTCGGAGCTTTGAGTAGGTATTAATTGTTCTGTTTCCGTATTCATGGCGCAAATTTAGGTTATTTGTACTAAAAAGTATAAATGAAATTGTCTGAAAAATGTAAAACAAAAGTTTAATTTTTATTTTTTAATGTTGATTTCTAATGCAAATTTTAGTTGCCAATAGCAAACCCCAAATTTTCAAACCAAAGTTTTGCCCTGCGTAAATAAAACAAAAATCTAGCTTGCATTCTTCGTTTCTTTTCCCTAGTTTTGCCGCCCTGAAAACTGTTCTTTGTTTTATGATGCCCGGGTGGCGAAATTGGTAGACGCACTGCCTTCAGGTGGCAGCGTTCGCAAGGACGTGCTGGTTCGAATCCAGTCCCGGGCACTTTTAAACACGCCAAACTATGACTTTCTATAGCCGATTAGTCCCGGTGTTTTTTCAAAATTTAGTATTCTTTGTTCAAATTTGCCTTCCGCCGAATTGGTTTTGACCCTTCAATAAAAGATATTTTCCTCCTAAAATAAAATACTGCTAAAGTTTTTTTTATTCGATTTATTCCCCTATGAGTTGATTATCAGTGTTGTATGATTTACAATGAAATATATGTTTTTACATAAGTACATTAATATGAATCAGTTACTACATTTGCATCATTCTAAACCATCTTCAGAACTTAATCTGGTGATAATGAGTAAGATTGAAAACTATAACTGAGCATTGGAACCATAAATTCTGAAGACCCTTTTTTTTATTGAGCCCTAAACCAATTTTATGAACAAAGTACAGCCCACTTTGTCCGCGGGAGAGTTATATCTACCCGGCAGGCCACAACTAAACTTACCAACTAGCTTCAGGCTATTCAGAAGTTTTTGGATTCGTAAGAGTAAATACCAGCTACTGCTTTTAGATGTGCTGGCATTAGGCATTATGTTGTTTTTGGCCGCATCCAAAAGTTCTGCCGAACTACATGTTATCGAGTCTATGTTCTTGATGCTGGTATGGGTCTTCATCGGGTATGTAAAAAATTGTTACACATTTGTACTCATCGAGGATGCAGAAGTAATTGTCAGAAGATCTTTTTACCATTGGTTAAGTTTTTCTCTGGTAGCCGCCGTTTTGTATCCTTTCTTTTTCGATCATGTATTTGTCAATGGAGGATATTTTTTCGGTTTGATTTTGACAGGAATCACCGTCTTCTTTATCAGAGTGGCGTTTTTGACACTTAGAAAGAAACATAAGCACCTGATTGTTAAAAACCGACAGGTGGCAATCATTGGTAGCAACCTGTACTCCGATCAACTGGAAACCTATATCAGCGAAGGTTGTGCCGATTACTCCATTCATAGTAAATACAGCCCTACCCAAATACAACTCTATAGCGAGCCTGATCATTCAGATATTTTCTGGATGGCAAAGCGTGGCATCAATGAAATCTTTTGTTGTATTTCTGCTTTTTCCAAAAAGGATATCCAACAGTTAATGAGCGAAGCAGATCGATATATGATTCGGGTAAAATTTCTGCCGGAGTTTTTAAATGTCATTGATCGCCAGGTAAAGATTGAAGCACTGGGCAATATTCCCGTACTCACCGTGAGGCCCGAACCGCTCCTGACAGATAGAAACAGAATACTGAAAAGAGCCTTTGATATTTGTTTTTCGCTGGTGGTCATTGTATTTGTTTTAAGCTGGTTGATTCCCATTATCTGGGTAGCCATCCGATTGGAATCCAAAGGCCCTTTGTTTTTCAAACAAAAAAGATCTGGAATCGACAACCGCGCATTTAGCTGCTTCAAGTTCAGAAGTATGACGGCCAATAACAAAACCTCTGATACACAACAGGCTTCCAAAAACGACAAACGCATTACCCGTGTGGGTGCTTTTCTGCGCAAAACAAGTTTGGATGAATTGCCCCAGTTTTTTAATGTGCTCATGGGCAATATGTCTGTAGTGGGTCCCAGGCCCCACATGCTGGCACATACCGATCAGTATCGCGAAGAAGTAAATGCCTACATGATCCGACACTATGTGCAACCAGGCATTACCGGCTGGGCGCAAGTGAGGGGCTATCGGGGAGAAACCAAAGAACTGGAAGCCATGCAGAAGCGCGTAGAGCACGATATTGTCTATGTAGAAAACTGGACTTTTTTGATGGATCTTAAAATCATATTTCTCACGGTTTGGAATGTAATCCGTGGGGAAAAAAACGCCTATTAAAAACGGCTAAATATTTTTTATAAATAGTAAACAATCACAAATGAGAAAACTACTAATCTTACCAATGGTGCTTTTATTTGCCACCACAATGGTAGCTCAGAATCAGGATGATGCCAGCGCACAAAAATTTGCACTGGGTATTCAAGGTGGTACACAGGGCCTGGGCATCAATGGAGCCTATGCCTTCACCAACCAGTTAGGACTTCGCTTGTCCACCAATATGGCTTCCTTCGGAATGTCCGATGTGCGTTCCTGGAATAGCAATGAGTATAACCTGGATATGAAATCTAAGTTTAGCAATGCCATGCTGCAAGCAGAGTATCGTCCGTTCAACTTTGCCAACGAAAGTCGTTTCCTTCAAAAGTTGGCGGTAACTGCGGGTGCTGCTTATTTCTTTAAAAGCAAGGCCAATGCCACCGGAACTCCTTCCAACAATTATGCCCTGGGCGATCTAACCATCAACAAGGAAGATATTGGAACTATCCAGACAGAAACCAAATGGAAATCCTTTGCGCCTTATGCAGGACTGGGTTTGAGACAAATGAAAATTAAAAATAAACTTTCTTTAAATGCAGACCTGGGCAGCCACTATCTGTCTTCTCCGGATGTGACCCTCACGGGCGACAAACAACTTTCTGGCAATGAGTCCAACCAGGCAATTTTGCAAAATAACCTAAGCAGCTATCGCTGGTTGCCAGTGGTGCAGTTGGGGCTTTCTTACCAGTTATAATTTTTAATACAGCGGATGAATGGCTAAGTATTTTTTTCTTGATAGAAATATAAATAAAGCCTTCACCCCCAAAAATCTTCAAATAAAAAATCATAAGAATGAAACGTTTTTATTTCCCGTTATTCTTTTTATTTATCAGTGCCGGTATCCTTACTGGTTGCTCCGATCCACTAAAGGATCTTGACATTCGTGTAGATACCAATGTGTTTAAATACAGTGCCGTGGTAGAGGTGAAAAGCAGTACTGGCGAGCCTTTGAGCAATGCCACTGTTACCCTTCGTGGCCAGGATGCTGATAAAATCTACAATGCCGAAGGAAAAAAATCCTTCACTGTTTCTGGCGGCATGATTCTGTTGAATCTGGATCCTAAAGTAGTGCCTCAGGATGGCAACCCGATCAAATTTAATGTGGACGTAGCCGCTAATAATTTTATGCCTGTTAGTATTCCGGTGATCATCAGCAAGGAAAACAAAAGCACTATGGTGTCCGCGATCATGATCAATAAGAATAGTCTGCCTCAGGGCATGGCGGTAAAAACCAGCGCTGTTTCTTTGGGCGCAAATGGTACCACCACAGCACCCGTTACCATCAATACCAACACAGGTAGTGGCGTTACAGAAACGGTGAGCATTGCACTTCCTACCGGCACTCAGTTCAAAGATGCCAGTGGCAATATCATCAGTGCCGGTGCTTTATCTGTAAGCACGCTGGTAGCCAACACATCTAGCAACGATGTGCAGGAATTGTTCCCTGGCGGTGGTTTGAGCCTGTCCGAGGTGAAGTCCGCGTCTGGTGGGAGCACTTCAGGTACTTTTCTTCCGGCGGCCTTGACAGAAATTAGCATGTCTGCTGGAAACACCCCTGTTAAAACTTTCAATCAGCCGATTGAAGTGACTTTGCAGTTGGATCAGAATTATCTAAATCCAGTGACCAATGCGGTAGTAAAAGCGGGTGATCAATTGCAGATCTTAAGCTATAGCAACGACCAAGGCGTTTGGGCTCAGGAAGGAACCGGTACAGTGGTAAACCTGGCTGGTAAACTGGCTTTGAAATTAAGCACTACCCACCTTACCTGGTTTAGCGCAGGTAGTCTGGTGGCTGATTGTAGCAATACCTATCAGGTGAAATTTGCTGCTACTTGGTTATCCAATGGCTCCACGCATCCTGTTGGGTACAAAGTGTTCTCTGTAGCCAATGGCTCCAAAGACAAACAATTGTCTGCAGGTACTTTCACTGTAACCAACGGTACAGAAGCCAGCATCAGCAAACTGCCTTCTTCGGCGGTAATCATTGCCTACTATGATATTGAAGGCAATGAACTGGCGGCACAATCTGTACAGAACCCTTGTAATATTTCCGGTGTACAGGCCGTAACCCTGAACACTTCTCCTATTTCCGGTAATCCAAAAGTAACGATGCAGCTATATGTGCGTTGTCCAAAAAACACACAGGCTGTCACACTGCTGCCTACATTCTATTTATATTATAAGGACGCAGGAGCTCCCGCTTCTTCATTCAAGATGTTGGGAACCGTAACCAAAGGGTATATTTCCACCACGCTTTTAAGCACATCTAAAAACTATGACTTTAAAGCAGTATGGGGCTCCTACGTAAAATATGCTAGCAACAAACAAGTGAGTCAGGATAATACGGCCACCGTAGGGGATGGTTCTGGTGAGCTGATTGGTACCATCGCAGGTGCTACCAATTTGGAAATGCTGAAAGAAGTGTGTTCCGAAAATGGGTATTAATTGATTTTGATCTCAAAATTTCTCTAACAGAATACTAATGATTAATGGATAGATACTCAGGTATTTATCCATTAATCAATTTTTTATTAATAAAAAGAGCATTAAAAATTGAAATTGGTTCAGGTTTTTTACGGACATTTGCGCGATTTTGTTACGCTCTTAAGCTCTTTAAACTCTAAACCTATATGATGAAATCGCAGTATTTTACTATTTCTTTAGTCCTGATTGCAAGTCTTCTTATCAGCCTTTGTTCTTGTACCAGCTATAAAAAAATTAGCTACTTTAAGGATGTGGACACCTCTGCCACTGTGTACAGCAAGGCTCAAATTATTCCAGCTACGGAATTTACTTCTCTAAAAATTCAAACCGATGATATCCTGCGGGTGGCCGTTACTACCCTTGATCAGGATGTGAACGGTGCTGCTAATATTACAGCCGCTAACAATCTGGTTTCTGGTCCGGCTACTTCCTCTGCTTTGCCCGGTACAGGTGCCAAAGTATCTGATGGCTATCTGGTGAACAAAGAAGGCAATATTATCTTACCGCTCCTGGGCGAAGTGAAAGTGGGTGGTCTCACCATCGACGAAGCCAGAGAGAAAATTGTGGAGAAAGCTTCCGTGATTTACAAAAGCCCTATCGTGAATGTACGCCTAGCCAATTTTAAAGTAACCGTATTGGGCGAAGTGGCCAAGCCCGGCACCTACAATGTAGATGGCGAACGCATTTCAGTACTGGATGCCCTGGGCCTTTCGGGCGATTTGACCATTTATGGCAAACGCGAAAATGTGATGCTGATCCGTCAGGATGGTGAACAAAACAAACAAGTGGTGCGCATGAATCTGAACGAAACAAAAATGATGAGCTCACCATTCTTTTATATGAAACAGGGCGATGTGCTCTATGTGGAACCAGGCAAAGGAAAAGCTGCCTCCACAGACATGGCCAACACCCGAAACTACGCAATAGCCGGATCTATTCTTTCTGTGCTGATTGTGTTGCTCACAAGAATTAACTTCTAAACCATTGTATAAAATGAAAGTTTCTAAAGAAGGTGCGCTGGATATCTGGGAAGAAGATGAAGGCAAAGCAATTGATTTTTCAAAAATATTACGTAAGGTAAAAGCCTACTGGCCACTCAGTGTTTTATGTGCCTTGTTGTTGGGTGCAGCCGCTATGTTCTACCTGTACCGCACCAATCCGGTGTACAATGTAAAAGCTTCCATCCTCATTCAGGATGATGAAAAAAAAGGCGGTAGCTCCGGCAATATGTTGTCCTCCCTACAGGACCTGGGACTGCTCAGTGGTGCCAGCAACGTGAACAACGAGCAGATGGTGCTTACCAGCTATCCCCTGGTAGAGCAGGTGGTAAAGGATCAGCAATTGTTCCTTTCCTTTTCGGCAAAAGAAGGTTTTCGCCAGGCACCCTTGCACAAATCAAAATTGCCTTTTAAGGCCGAAGTGGTGGACTTCAACCTTAGCAAGCTGAGCAAAAAACAAAAGGAAGATCTAAAATATGCTATGGCTTGGAACAATGCTGGTTTCACTTTGAAATCCGAAGCCGGCGAGGTGAAAGGCCAGTGGAACACCCCATTGCAAATGCCTTTTGGCCGTTTGGTGCTGCAGCAAAACACCCTTACCGCCAACTGGCCAAAGGGGAAAACTGTGCTGCTTAATATCAAATCCATCGAAGCGGTAACCGAATATTTAGCCAACAATATCAGCGCCGATATTCCTAATAAACAAACCAGCATCATCAACCTTACCCTGCCTACTACTTTGCCACAACAGGGACAGGATGTGCTCAATGGTTTACTGTCCTCTTACCAAAACTCCACGGTAGATGATAACAACCAACTCAACGATAGTACCCTCACTTTTATCAATCAGCGTTTATCCATTGTAGGCAATGAACTGGACTCTATCGAAGTAAAAATTCAGCATTTCAAACAGGCCAACCAATTGGCCGACCTGCCCATGCAGTCACAGGCCCTGGTGGACAACCTAAGCAAACGCGACCAGGAACTAAATGCACAACAAGTGCAACTGAGTATGGTGAATACTTTGATTGATTATGTAAAAACCAATCGGGGCAATCCCCGTGTGATACCGGCTTCTTTGGTGGTGAACAATGAAAATATTTCTTCGGCCATCACAGATTATAACCGAATACTGGCTCAAAAAGAAAGGCTGCAACTGAGTGCTACCAACGAAAATCCGGTGATGCAAAACCTGGATGAACAACTTGGTGGATTGCAAAGCAGTATTTTTTCTGGCCTGGAATCTATCCGGCTTACCCTGTCATCAGGGATCAACAAAGTGCAATCTCAAAATGCTTCCTTAGAAGGACTCATGCGCCAGGTGCCGGCCAAGGAAAGAGCCTTTGGCGATTTCAGCCGTCAGCAACTCATCAAGCGCGAACTGTATTTGTTCCTGCTGCAAAAAAGAGAAGAATCCATGCTGGCTAAGTCTTCCACACTGGCCAACTCTCGTGTGATAGCCCCTGCTCGTAGCGAAAACAATCCCATCAGCCCCAAAAGAAAACTGATATTGTTTGGTGCTGTTTTGATTGGATTAATATTGCCCTTTGGCTTCGACAGTGTGTACAACCTGTTCAACTCCAAAGTGCGCACCCGGGAAGACATTGACCAAAATACCGCCCTGCCAGTGCTGGGCGAAATAGGACATAAAACCGAAGATAAATTGGTTATTGTAACCACCAGCACCCGAAACTTAGTGGCCGAACAGTTTAGGGTTTTGCGGGCCAATATTCAGTTTTTGCTTACCAATAAAACCGATAAAGTAATTATGGTGACCAGCTCGGTGAGTGGCGAAGGAAAATCTTTTATCTCCTCCAACCTGGCTACGGTTTTTGCCCTCACGGACAAAAAAGTAGTGCTGCTGGAAATGGACCTGCGCAAACCCAAAATTTCTACTGGACTGGGACTAAATGTAAAAAAAGGCTTTAGCCACTATGTGATTGGTAAGGCCGAAATAGAAGACATCATTGTACCTTCGGGCATAAACGAAAACCTGTTTGTGATTCCGGCGGGAACCATACCGCCCAATCCTTCGGAGTTGATCCTGCACCAGCGTACCGATGCACTCTTTGCCTACCTGAGAACCAAATTCGATGTCATTGTGGTGGATACCACGCCCAATATTGTGTCGGATGCGCAGTTGCTGAGCAAGCACGCAGATGCCACCCTGTATGTGGTTCGGTTGGAGCATACCCAAAAAGACCAGTTGAAACTGATCAATAATTTGAAATTAGGTGAAAAGCTACCCAGACTTAATCTGGTAGTGAATGATATAAAGCCCAAACGTTATGGTGGCGATTATTACAGCTATGGCTACAGCTATGGCTACGGATATTACCACCAGGATGATGCCACTCTTAAGCCCGGGTGGTTCTCCAGAAAAATGAAAAAAAGAAGCAGGAAGCAGGTTTCGTAAAGTCTTATGCAAACTAAACCGGACAGCAAAAAATGGTTTGTCGTCACCACCAAGCCCCGTGCCGAAAAGCAGATCAGTAAAAGACTGACCGAATTTCGGATAGCGCATTTCTTGCCCCTGCAAAAGCAGTTGCGGCAATGGCACGACCGGAAGCAATGGGTGGAGCTGCCTTTGTTCAACGGGTATCTATTTGTACACGTAGAAGCACAACAGCGCAGCCGCGTTTTTGAAGTGGGTGGGTTACTAAAATTTGTATCCTTCAATGGACAAGTAGCCGAAGTGCCGGAAACCGAGATCAACCGCATACAACAATTGTGTGCCGCCGAAGAGCCTGTAAGCATCCACCACGGAAGTTTGCAGGAAGGTGACGAAGTGGAGATTATGGCCGGCCAACTAACAGGACTAAAGGGAACAATGACAGAGCAGGGGGACAAACCCAAGATCAGGATAGCCATTCCCTCTTTAGGCTGCTTTGCCTCGGTGGAGATAGACATACACTTAGTTCGCAAAAAAGCGGACTAAGGATGTATAAAATAGAGCAGGTGGGTTGGTGACATAGATGTTACTGACGATGGCGAAGCCGTGGCGGGAGGCCCTACGGATGTCGGATAGGAGTTAGAATGAGTCATAATATTTTGTTTTTGAAGTTTACTAATGTTGTTATTATTGGGGGATTTTGGGGAAGGCATTTTAATGAAAAATTAAGTAAAAAATGAAAAAAATTGGTGTAATAATTCAAGCTCGTCTTGGTTCAACAAGATTACCAAGTAAGGTTTTATTACCTCTTGGAGAGAAGACCATTATTGAACACATCTATGATAGATGTTCAATATTAAATATACCCATAGTTGTAGCAACGACTACAAATTCGAATGATGATCCATTAGTGGATTTGCTAGAATCAAAAAGGATATTATACTATAGGGGTAGCGAGAATGATGTACTTAATCGGTTTATAGGAGCGGCTTCAACGTTTGGATTAACACATATAGTAAGAGTCTGCTCTGATAATCCATTTTTGGACGTAGCATATCTAAAGGAGCTTGTTTCAGCTTTTGAAAAAAAGCAAAATGTGGACTATGTTTCGTATCAATTCAACAATAAACCAACAATTCTATCTCATTTTGGGGTATTTGCAGAGATTGTTTCACTGGATGCTCTTTGCAGAATATATTCTCAATTTGAATTAATGCCTGGCTATAAAGAACACGTTACAATTGGTGTATATAGCAATCCTGAAATATTTAAAATAGAGTTACTCCCATTATTAGAAGACTACTCTATGTTTGATAATATTAGATTAACTGTGGATACACCAGGGGATTATGAAATTGCAAAAAATATAATGGTCAATATTGAATTAAAAGATGCAAGACTTATGGAATTGTGTACTTATCTATCAGAACAGGAGCCTTTATTAATCGAAATGAAAAAATCTATAACATTAAATATAAAATAAAAATGAGGAAAACGTATATTATTGGAGAAATTGGACAAAATCACAATGGTTCTGTTGATATAGCTAAGCTAATTATTGATTTAGCTGGAAGATCAATTGAGGAATCTCTTTTTAACTTAGAGTTGAAAGGAATGGATGCCGTAAAGCTTACAAAAAGGGATTTAAAAAATGAGCTATCTCAATCACAAATGGATACACCTTATGATACTCAACATTCCTTTGGAAAAACTTATGGGTTGCATCGGGATTTTCTTGAACTTTCAGATGAAGAGCATTTTGAGGTGTATAAATATGCAAAGAGAAAAGGAATTGATTTTGTAGAAACTCTTTGTGCTATAGGATGCTTGTCTCTATTGAAATTATTCACGCCAGACTTTTTAAAAGTTGCAAGTCGAGACCTAACAAATCACCCACTTCTTGAAGCAATGGCTGAAACCAAAATTCCTATTATTGTTTCAACTGGGATGGCTGGTAAAGCCCAATTGGATCAAGCTATTGATATAATAAGTAAGCGACATAGCGATATCTCTATTTTGCATTGCGTATCTCAATATCCAACTCATCCTGAGAATGTTAATCTAAATACGATAAAGTATTTACAGAATAATTATTCTAAATATAAAATTGGATATTCGGATCATACAATTGGAATTGCTACTCCATTGGCTGCTGTGGCAATGGGTGCAGAAATTATAGAAAAGCATATCACGATAGATAGAAGAATGAAGGGCACAGATCAGGCAGGATCATTAGGGCCAGATGGTGTGAATAGAATGGTACGAGATATTAGAATGCTTGAAAAATCATTGGGTATTGAGGATATATTTATTGAACCGTCTGTGAAATCAGCTAAACAAAAACTGGAGCGATCAATTGCTACAAACAAAAATTTACCAGCTGGGTCAATAATTTTAGAAAGTGACATCCATTTACTATCCCCTGGTGATGGTTATAAATGGGCTGAAAAGGATCAGATTATTGGTCAGACTGTGCTTAAAGATATCACAGCAAATGAAATTATTTATTCAAATGTAATATCTGCATAAAATGTTTAAATTACCCAAATTAGTTTTAACTGATATTGATGGAGTTTGGACAGACGGTGGAATGTACTATGACCAAACCGGGAACGAGTGGAAAAAATTTAATACTTCTGATAGTGCAGGTGTTCTTTTTTGTAAAAAACTCAAAATACCCGTAGGGATAATAACAGGAGAAGATACTGAGATAGTAAAAAGAAGAGCATCAAAATTGTCAATAGAATATTTATTTCAAGGGATTGATGACAAACTAAGTGTGGCTTTAGAATTATGCCAAATCCTAGGCATATCACTAGCTGATGTTGCATATATAGGGGATGATATTGGAGATATCAACTTGCTGGAACAAGTAGGTATAAGTGGAGCACCACAGAATGCACCTTTATATATTAAAAGAAAAGTGCAAATTGTAACTAATACGATTGGAGGGGCGGGGGCTTTTAGAGAGTTTGTGGAAACCTTAATTGAAAAAAGCGGAGAGACAACTATTGAATCACTACTCGAATTAAATTTAGTGAAAACAAAGTGATATCTAAAACTAAAGACATATTTAAGCAGTGCATTTCGAATAAAGTTGTACAATATATTGCATCTAGATATTTTGTTTATTTTATTCAATTTGTTAATTCGCTATTTATAGCTTTATATCTAGGCCCATTTTATTTAGGTGTTTGGGGATTTATAAATTTGGTTCTTCAATACTTTTTACAAATTAATTTTGGTATTGCACATTCCTTCAATGCCCTTATTTCCATTAAGAAAAATGACACAGAGTATGTGATTAAGGCATTTAATACTTCTCTTGCGTTATTATTTATACTGGCAATGGGTGTAGTCATTTGTTTTACAGGAAGCTATTTTCAAGGCAATACAATTGGTGAAGAATTTGGTTTTTCCAAGTATATATGGCCTGTATGTATATTAGCTGTAATGAATTATTTCATTGTTTTATTTTCGAATCTTTTCCGTGTTTTTAACAAACTTAGAGAAATAGCTTTCGCACAATCAATTTTCCCTATTCTTACTATATTTTGTTTAATAATTGGTAGAGGTGAAAATCTTTTGAATTATCTAGTTGCTGCAAATTGTCTTGGGTTTCTTTTTTCCTTGTTTCTCTTTGTTTTAAAATCGCCAATTCCTCTTGGTCTTAAAGTTAATAGATCAATCTTGAAATCAATTATTCATAAAGGGTTGCCATTATTTATTTATAACAGTGCTTTTTATTTTATAATTATTTCTACTAGATCTGTGATTAGCTCTTATTATAAAGTAGATGAATTTGGGTACTTCACTTTTTCATATTCTATGGCGAATATTATTCAACTACTTTTTGAATCGTTTTCATTTTTAATTTTCCCTAAAGTAATAAACCGATTAGCATCCAAAGCAAGCCAAGATGCAATAAATCTTCTTGATAAGATTAGGAATGATTTTATGACTATTGCATACTTGTTAGTATTTATTGCTATTCCTCTTTTCCCAGTTTTTCTAAATTTCTTTCCAGAGTATAAAGGATCTGAATACAGCTTTGGATTAAATGTATTAACAATTGCCTTGTATACAAATTCTTTTGGCTTTTCTGCACTACTAATAGCGAAAAATAAAGAAAAACCTTTAGGTATGATAGCTGCGACATGTTTGAGTGTAAACATAATTATAGCATGGCTGCTAGCAATACATAGAGTTGAGTATCAGACAATAATTATATCTACTATCATATCTTATTTTTTGTACCTTATTCTTGTAACATATATTGGACAAAAAACAATATTACATTTTAATGGATGGGGCAGACTATTAAAAGTTTCGTTTCCTGTCAGCTTTTTAATACCCTATTTGATAAGTGCGGTACTCATATTATTAAAAGCAAATGGAATGCTTTTGCTTATTCCCTTTTGTGTATTTATGTTTATGAATTTAAATAGGGTGAGGAATATTTTTTACACTCTTTTGGCAATAATTAAGAACCCAAATTTTATTAATATATAAATAATGAGTACCAGTGAGTTTGATGTCATAATTTTTGTTGAAACTGGATTACAATCAAAAATAGCAGCTTGGCTTTTAGATAATATATTTAAGGAAAATACGACACTTGTCATAGCTCCAAATCAAACACTTAGGCCCCAAACTCTAAGAGAATTTCAATACTATAAAACTTATATGGATTTACATGGGTATAAAAAACTGCCATTATCACTTATAAGAAGAGTAACAAAGCCAATTCCTAAGTTTAAATGCCGGATTTTTATTGCCTCCTTTCTAACAGGATTGAATAGTCTTTTTTGGGAAAGGCATATTAATTATAGCGAACTAGGTTTAATTGATGATGGTATGGGAACCTTGTATAGTTTAGAATTTGAGAGAATTTTTGAAAGCCCTCGAGTACAAAATATTTTTTCCCTAATTAATGTAATTCAAAACTTAGCAGGCAAAGAAAAGTTGAATAATTCTTCTGACTTAAAAGTGTTAATTAAGAATTATTATTCAATATATCATAAAACATATGAACCCTATAATACATATTTTGTGCCATTATTTGAGCATGTTAATAATCCAACGATTACCAAAGAATATGCCTTCGTGGGACAGCCATTTGTTGAGTTAAATCAAATTGACTTAAATGAATATTTGGATTTACTGAAGGCGATTTCTCAAAGAATAGGAAACCAATTAACATATTTTCCTCACCCAAAAGAAGATCAGAATAAGTTAAGTGGGTTGAGTTATATAAAGATAATCGATAAAGGAAAAGGGGTTGAGGAGTATTATGCAAACAAACGTCCTACTATGCTATTTTCTGTATACTCATCAGTTATAGTAAACTTATCGCTTAAATTCGGAAGCGACTTTATTTATTATACTCCGTTGGAAATGAAAAGATATCCTGATAGTGAGAAGTATTATCTTCTTATGGACTATTTAGGGATTAATAAGTTTGGAGATGCCCTATATTTTAACAAATAGAAAATTTAATTCAAATATTATATGAAGGCTAAAGAAATATTTTGGGGATTCAGTGTTTTATTTGCTATGTCCATCTTATCGGTTCTTGTCAAGAACAGTATGATTTCCTCAGTTTTGATTTCTTTTGAATTAATAATGATGATGATTGGATTATTTTTTTTGTTTAAAAATAACTTATTGACGAAAAATGATCATAGATTCATCATATTTTTTTCTATTTTTTCTATTGTTCACTTTGTTTCTTCCCCTCAATCCGATTTACTTTCATATATCAAAATTTTGTCTCCAATTGTATTTTTGGGAATGGGGATGTATTGCAATTTTAATTTGCAGAGAAAATGGAAGTATAATAAGGTTTTAGTTTTGCTTATTTGTTTATTGCCAATTTTTTTAAGATTATTTCAGATATTAGCAAGGTATCCAGACGAATCTACTTTTTCCTTTTTTGTAAATTCAAACAATTTTATTTATTATATCATTGTTTCTTCCTTGGTTTTTTATGTAATAACAAAAGAAAGGAAGTGGACAATAATTTATCTTGTAATAGGAATATTGCTTTCAAAAACAATCGGAGGTTTTTTATCTATTTTTTTAAGTGCTCTATTTTTATATAGAAATAGATTGTTTGTTTCTAAATATTTTATAGTATTTATTATTTGTATTCTTTTTTTTGGTAGTATATTGATTTACTCAGATTTCGAGATATTTGAGCGTATAAGGAATTCTTCCGTTGTGTTTAAGGAAATATTAAATAGTAGTTCTTGGGGTAATTTTAAAGATATTGAATATTCGGAGGCGATTAATTATGCAAAAGATAAGAGAGATTTATCTTTTCTATTTAGAATTAAAAACTGGTCAGAAATATTGTATAGTTATAAATCATTAGATATTTGGCATATTTTATGGGGCAGTGGATTTCTTTCTATACCTAATATTACATCTACAAAGCTAGTAGCACACAATGACTATTTAGGAATAATTTACGAGTTCGGACTCATACCTTCTCTTTTATTATTGTCTGCCTATTTTAGAATTTTGTTCAAGGTGAAAAGTGATTTTTTTAAACTCTTTTTATTGGCCATAGCAATTTTTCATTTCACTGAAAATCTTTACTATAATTTTTTAATAACATCATTACATTTTTTTCTGTTGGGTCTTTCATATTCCAAGCTAGGATTGCCCTATGTGCCCAAATTTAGGCAATTCAAGAATTTACATAATAATGATACTACATTTTATGATAGACCATCAGTTACTTAGACTTGTAAAGAGTTTCATCAATTTTCAGAGTGGGCCTAAGTTTAAAATTTTATAAATGAAAATTCTACAAATAAATAAGTATCATTACGTTAGAGGAGGGTCTGATAGTGTTTATTTTAATACAGGAAAGCTACTTGAAAAACACGGACATCAGGTTATTCATTTTGCAATGAATTTTAATGAAAATGAAGCATCAAGTGAAAGCTATTATTTTGCTAGAAATATGGATTTCGTAAAACTTTCATTAAAGCAAAAGATTGAAAACGCTCCCTCATTTTTTTATAATAAAGATGCAGCAAAAAAAATTAGGGCATTGGTAAGGAAGGAAAAACCTGATATTGCCCATCTACATATTTTTTATGGAAGTCTTACTTCTTCTATTCTAAAAGTTCTTAATGATGAAAGAATACCAGCAGTGGTATCTGTTCATGATTATAAATTCGTCTGTCCGTCATATCTTCTTTTAGATGGTAAGAATAATATATGCGAAGTTTGTAAAGGGAAACATTTTTTTAAAGCAATTCAAAAAAAATGTGTAAAAGATAGTTATTTATTTAGTTCTATGTTTGCCATGGAAGCCTATTATAGAGATTATTTTTTCCCAATACACAAGATGTTTAGAAAATTAATTTTCGTAAGTAATTTTTCGAAACAATTACACAATCGATTAAAACCGGAGCTCAATAGTATTTCGACACATCTTTACAATTTTGACCCTGCTCTAAGTGAAAGAGAACCTAATAATATCAAAGGGGATTATTTTTTATATGCAGGAAGGTTGTCTAAAGAAAAGGGGTTGAATACTTTAATAAGTGCTTTTCAAGAATCGCCTAATATTGAACTAAAAATTGCTGGCAGTGGTGATTTGATAGACGATCTTAAAACAACAGCTCCTCCGAATATTTCTTTTTTAGGATTTCAAAAACCAGAACAATTAAGAAGATTAATTTTGGAAGCTTCTTTTGTCATTGTTCCATCGGAATGGTATGAGAATAATCCTATGGCAATAATTGAATCTTATGGATTAGGGAAACCAGTAATAGCGGCGAACATTGGTGGAATTCCTGAAATTGTCTCAGAAAACAAAACGGGATATCTTTTTGAAAGCGGAGATATAGACACTTTAAGACAAGCGATAACAACTGCTCATAATTTAAGCAATGACGAGTATGTTGCTATGTCAAGAGCTTCAATTGAGTTCTCACATAACCATTTTGAACCTGAAATACATTACGAGAAGCTTATGGAAATCTACCGTAGCGTGTTACCATAATTTTAAGATCAAAATTTATTAATATTACCCGATAGACATTCTTTTTTTTAAGTTTCTGTATTATTAAATTGATGCCTTTTTCTTTATTGAAAAGGGCTCAATTGAAAAGTAAAATATTCGTTATCGTGTAATTTTTGTGTATTAAAAAGATTATACATTTTAAAGATAAAATAATTCGTATTGAAAATATCCATTATAGGCACACGTGGTGTACCTAATTATTACGGAGGATTTGAACAATTTGCAGAATATCTTTCATTGGGACTGGTGCAAAAAGGTCATGAAGTTATTGTTTATAATTCTCATGCACATCCATATCAGGAGGAAATGTGGAATGGAGTACGCATCGTACATTGCTATGATCCAGAGGAAAGAATGGGCACTGTAGGGCAATTTATATATGACTTCAATTGTATTTTGGATAGCCGTAAAAGAAATGTTGATATTATTTTGCAGTTAGGATATACCAGTAGTTCAGTGTGGGGATGGTTATTGCCACGTAGCAAAAGTATTGTAACAACTAATATGGATGGATTGGAATGGAAACGTACCAAGTATTCTCGTAAAATTCAAAAATTCCTACTCTATGCCGAAAAACTGGGCGTTCGGTTTAGTGACTATCTTATTTCAGATTCCATAGGTATTCAACAATACCTACAGGAAAAGTATCAAAAACCTTCGGTGTTTATTCCCTATGGCGCACATATATTCACGTCTCCCGAGGAGTTTAAAATATATCAATATGGTGTTAAATCCTTTCAATATGATATGTTGATTGCACGCTTAGAGCCTGAAAATAGCATTGAAATGATATTAGATGGAGTTGTTAAATGCAATACGCAAAGGCCTTTTCTTGTTATTGGTAAGCATGAAACAAAATTTGGAGCTTACCTGAAAGAGAAGTTTAAGACTGACAAACGTATAATGTTTATAGGAGGTATTTATGATATTAATATCTTAAACAATCTTCGTCATTTTTCCAATTTATACTTTCATGGCCATACGGTTGGAGGAACTAACCCTTCATTGTTAGAAGCTATGGCATCTCAGTCACTGATTTGTGCACATTCAAATATCTTTAATCAATCTATTTTAGGTAGTGATGCGTTCTATTTTTCAAATAGTAATGAGGTTCAGAATTTATTAGATCAAAAAGTAAAATCTTCATTTCAAAATTTTATTACTAATAATGAAAAGAAAATAGAGCAAGTATATGACTGGGATATTATTGTTGACCAATACCTACATCATTTTGAAGAAATAATGGCTGCAAAAAAGTCTTAATGGCACTTACTCTCAGTGTATTTCCCAAAAAAAATAAACTAAAAAATATAACATGTCAAACAAGACTATATTCATCACCGGTGGTGCCGGTTTTATTGGCTCGCATGTGGTGAGGCTTTTTGTAAACAAATACACAGATTATACCATCGTTAATATAGATGCACTTACTTATGCAGGCAATCTGGGTAACCTGCGGGATATAGAAAACAAACCCAACTATATTTTTGAAAAAGTAAATATTGTAGATGCCGAAGCCGTGAAGGTAGTATTTGACAAATATCAACCGGATGGTGTCATTCACCTGGCTGCAGAAAGCCATGTGGACAGATCCATTTCCTCGCCATTAGATTTTGTTTATACCAATGTAATCGGTACAGTAAACTTACTTAATGCAGCAAAGGAAACTTGGCAACACATCAAAAACGTTTCTGAAAACGATGGAATAGCGTTTCCGCGTTTTCACCATGTATCTACCGATGAAGTATATGGTGCTTTAGGAGAAACAGGTTTCTTTACAGAAAATACCGCTTACGATCCGCATTCACCTTATTCTGCATCTAAAGCGGCATCCGATCATTTTGTGTATGCTTATGCAGATACTTACGGTTTACCGGTGGTACTTACCAATTGCTCCAATAATTACGGGCCCAACCACTTTCCCGAAAAATTAATTCCGTTGATGATTCACAATATCATCAATAACAAACCCCTCCCAGTGTATGGTGATGGAAAATATACAAGAGATTGGTTATATGTAATAGATCACGCACGTGCCATCGACCTTGTTTTTCACGAAGGAAAACAAGGCGAAAAATACAATGTGGGTGGTTTTAATGAATGGAAGAATATCGATTTGGTAAAAATGCTTTGCAAGCAGATGGACGAGAAATTAGGACGTAAACCAGGTACGAGCCAACAACTCATCACTTATGTAAAAGATCGTCCCGGTCATGATTTACGATATGCTATTGACGCTACAAAAATAAATCAGGAACTTGGATGGTCGCCCTCGGTAACTTTTGAGGAAGGGTTATCAAAAACAATCGACTGGTTTTTGGAAAATCAGGAATGGCTGAACAGCGTAACCAGCGGCGACTATCAGAACTATTACGAACAACAATATGCTGTCATTTAAATTATTTCCAATTAGATAAAAATGCAGGTAACAGAAACAAAACTAAAGGGGTGCTTTATTATTCAACCCGATGTATTCAAAGATAGTAGGGGTTGCTTTTTTGAGAGTTATAATGAACAAAAATTCACGAAACTCACCGGACAACATGGACATTTTGTGCAGGATAACCAATCCGCTTCTTCTTATGGTGTATTGAGAGGTCTGCATTTTCAGCAGGGAGAATATGCCCAGGCTAAGTTGGTTAGAGTACTGGAAGGAAAAGTGCTGGATGTGGCAGTGGATATCCGTCCTGACTCACCCACTTATGGACAATCGGTAGCAGTGGAACTATCAGCCGACAATCACACGCAGTTGTACATTCCCCGTGGATTTGCACATGGTTTTTCTGTGCTCAGTTCTACAGCAGTTTTTGCATACAAATGCGATAATGTATATCATAAGGCATCGGAAGGAGGAATTCGTTTCGATGATCCATCACTGAATATAGATTGGAAATTGCCTGCCGATAAAGTATTATTGTCTGAAAAAGATTTGGATTTGCCTTTTTTAAACTAAAAAAATGAAAGGAATTATTCTTGCCGGAGGTTCCGGCACAAGGTTGTATCCTATTACAATGGCTATCAGTAAACAATTGATGCCTATTTATGATAAGCCCATGATATATTATCCATTATCGGTTTTGATGATGGCGGGTATCAATGAAATACTGATCATTACTACACCCGAAGACAATGCAGGATTTAGAAGGCTCTTGGGTGATGGTAGTCGTATAGGTTGCCGGTTTGAGTATGCAGTTCAGGAAGTTCCCAATGGACTGGCTCAAGCATTTGTGATTGGTGCAGAATTTATAGGTAATGATAAAGTAGCATTGGTCCTCGGGGATAATATTTTTTATGGGACTGGCTTAGGTTCACAGCTTAAGCAACTTACGAATGTGGATGGAGGGTATGTATTTGCCTATCAGGTAAGTGATCCTGAAAGATATGGTGTGGTAGAGTTTGATGAAGAGATGAAAGCAATGTCTATTGAAGAAAAACCTGTTCAGCCCAAATCAAATTATGCTGTACCGGGACTTTATTTTTATGATAATAGTGTGGTAGAAATTGCCAGTAAATTAAAACCGTCTGCACGTGGTGAATATGAAATAACGGATGTAAACAAAATTTATTTACAAGAGGGGAAACTGCATGTGTCAGTTTTAGACCGTGGCACCGCCTGGCTGGATACAGGTACTTTTGATTCGCTAACGGATGCTGCTGAGTTTGTACGTGTGATAGAAAAACGACAAGGCACAAAGATTGGTTGTATAGAAGAAATAGCCTGGCGAAATGGGTTCGTCACCAAAGAACAATTGAATGAGTTGGGTGATGAAATGATTAAGAGCGGATATGGGGGTTATTTGAAGAAGTTGTAGCACACAGATGGCAAGCTTAGGATAACAAGGGTACTACCACTTTGGTGCAGAATGTAGATCAGAGGTCGTAATGTCGCTCTAAGCCCCTGTCCTCCTGAGCTTGATTTTCATGTTCTGCAGAACTCTTTGTCACCCTGAGCTTGGCGAAGGGGACAATGTTTTTTTTTTGATGAGATTTCGCCATCACTCCTCTATGTTTCGTTCCATAGAAATGGCCGGAAAAACAACTACGACTTCATTTCGTAGCGCAACAGAGAAATCTCCTCGAATGGAGGAGCGGGCCTTGTCATGGTGCGCCTGCCTGTTCGGCAGACAGGCCTGAGGAGCCATAAACCTGCTATTTTCTACCCGCTACACGTCTCCCACTGATCAATTCAGCAGATTAGCTTTCATTTTTTTCTTTCATTTGTAAGAAATTTAAAGGTGTCATTACAGCCATTGCTGCATTCTTGTAATCCTTTATATTTCGGGTAATAATTGCATCTAAACCACTTATGGTTAGTGCAGAGGCGTATTGGATCGAATCTTCATAATCTGAAAAGTCATTTTTCTGCGATTGAACAATCTCCTTTTTTGTAGTACCAATTATTTCGGCCATTTCAGTTAAAAGCTCAATAATTTCTAAGGCTTTCTTGTGTCCTAAAAACCTTCTGACAATAAAATAAATGTTGTTTATGCACACTGCCGAAATATAGAGCTTAATTAAACCTTTTTCATTAAGGTCAAAGAGTTCACTGGCTGGATTTACGAGGGGTTCTCTGTCGGTAAAGAAATCAATAACTACATCCGCATCCACAAAAAGTTTATATACCATATTTTTTTGCAAGTTCTTCAGTTAAAATTTGTTTGTAGTCAAAACTGGTATCGGTTTTGATGATGCCTCTTAGTTTTTTTGACTCTTGGTGAAAGTTGCTTTTCTTTAATTTGTTTTCGTCCGACCGTTACAAATTTGAAATAATTCTCCACCATTTCCGAAAGACTTTGTCCTTTTCCCCTTGCATATTCTTTGGCATTTTCAATAACTTCTTTTTCGATGGTTAATGTTAGTTTAGTGCTCATCTTTTTTTGCAAAAATACGTGTTAGTTTTTAATTAAATAACACGTGTTCTTAAAATGACAGCAATGGGTGGGTGTTAAAAATGCGGCTCGGTGGCAAAAGCACCAACATGTTGCGGGTGAAGAGGAATGGGTGAGAGAGAGGCTGGATGCATAGCCCGGTTGGCATGGGTATTTGATGGCCTGTCCTTAATCTTCTTTTCTCCCTTATCCGCCACGACGGAGAAGGGAGAAATCTGCTTAAATGGAAGATCGGGTATTTTCATGGTGAGCCTGCCTGTTCGGCAGACAGGCCTGGCGAGCCATGAAGCGTGGCTTTTCGTTAGCCCTTCGTAAGGCTCCTTCGTCAGGTTCAGGGTGACAAATTGTGTGGTCATACTGAGTTTGACGAAGCATAACAATAGCACCTACCGAAAGATAACAACCACAGCAAAACCAAACAATGAAACCAATTTTACTTTTTCTTACTTTTCTGATCGGGGCAGCAATAGTCTTTTATTTTAGCTGGAAGGGGAATCCCGATATAGAAACGAGTTGGCTCATGCCCAACTGGCTGGCCACTTGGGGCAACGAGAATTTCAATCTTCGGACGGCAGTACCTTTTGTGTTCATGGGGCTGGTGATTGGTGGGTTGGTGTCGGGCTCCTTTCGATTTTATCTGGTCTGCTGGTTGGTGATGGTGGGGCTGGTAGTGATCGCCGAAGCCGGACAGGTTTACCTGCCCAGTCGAAATTTCGATATTGGGGATATAGGCTTTGGGACACTCGGTGCGGGCCTAGGATTGATCTGCGGCAGAGCAATACGTCTGGTTTGTAAATAATGTTTTTTTTATAGTAGTCGTTTCGACTATCGTTCCTGCGCCAGCAGGAACGAAGGAGAAACCTTTTCCTTTTACACGCACTGCCCCCACATATCGTTCCTGCCCCGCAGGAACGAAGGAGAAACCTTTTCCTTTCACATGCACTGCCCCCACATCTCCCTCCAAAATGTAGTTGATTAGTTTTCTCCCTCCACTTCGTTCTGGTCGAAAAGACATTTCGTGTGGGATGAGCAAACTGCTCCTGCCCCGCAGGAACGAAGGAGAAACCTTCCTCTCTATCTTGAACTGCCTTCACATCTCCCCCCAAATTGTAGTTGATTAGTTTTCTCCCTCCTCCGCCGCGGCGGATCCGGTCGAAAAGACATTTCGTGTGGGATGGGCAAACTGCTCCACAAAAAGCTCCAACTGAAAACCATCTTTTCCAAAATCGACGTTTCGACTATCGTTCCTGCCCCAACAGGAACGAAGGAGAAACCTTTTCCTTTTACACGCACTGCCTTCACATATCGTTCCTGCGCTAGCAGGAACGAAGGAGAAACCTCCTCCTTTTACATGCACTGCCTTCACCTCTCCCCCCAAAATGTAGCTGATTAGTTTTCTCCCTCCTCCGCCGCGGCGGATACGGTCGAAAAGGACATTTCGTGTGGGATGGGCAAACTGCTCCTGCCATCGAAGGCCACACTAGCATCTGTTCCAAATCTCAAAATTTATCAAGAACTTTAGGCTGCAAAATGAAAAGCGATGGCCAAAGGAGGATTTATTTATATACTAACAAATAAAAACAAAACAGTCCTTTACATTGGAGTTACGTCAAATTTGAGACAAAGAATCTGGCAGCATGAAACGCACTTTTATAAAAATAGTTTTACGGCCAGATACAACGTAGAGTTTTTGACTTACTATGAATGGTTCGATTATATTTTGACGGCCATTTACCGTGAAAAGGAATTGAAAAAATGGAGAAGGGAAAAGAAAGACGCTCTGATCGTGACCAAAAATCCCGATTGGCGGTTTTTAAATGAGGAAGTGCATAATGATATTTATTCGCTGCTTTACTAAGCCCCCTCCAAAATGTAGCTGGTTAGTTTTCTCCCTCCTCCGCCGCGGCGGATCCGGTCGAAAGTGACATTTCGTGTGGGATGAGCAAGCTGCTCCACAAAAAGCTCCAACGGAAAACTATCATTTCCAAAATCGACGTTTCGACTATCGTTCCTGCCCTAGCAGGAACGAAGGAGAAACCTTTTCCTTTTACATGCGCTGCCTTCACCTCTCCCCCCAAAATGTAGTTGATTAGTTTTCTCCCTCCACTTCATTCCGGTCGAAAAGACATTTCGTGTGGGATGAGCAAGCTGCTCCACAAAAAGCTCCAACGGAAAACTATCATTTCCAAAATCGACGTTTCGACTATCGTTCCTGCGCTAGCAGGAACGAAGGAGAAACCTCCCTCTCTATCTTGTACAGCCCCCACATCTCCCCCTCCAAAATGTAGTTGATTAGTTTTCTCCCTCCACTTCATTCCGGTCGAAAAGACATTTCGTGTGGGATGAGCAAGCTGCTCCACAAAAAGCTCCTACTGAAAACCATCTTTTTCAAAATCGCCGTTTCGACTATCGTTCCTGCCCCGCAGGAACGAAGGAGAAACCTTTTCATTTTACATGCACGGCTCCAACATCTCTACCCCCTCCAATATTTCTTCTCAAATACTACTAATGGTAAAAATAACTCTTGCTTTATAAGCGGCGGCAGGTACAGTAACTGATATGCCACTGACTTGTATTTGTACAGGTGTATTATTATGGTTAGCGGGAAAAAGATTTGTATTGATGATATAGAATTGTGTACTGGCCACTTTGGGTACTATAACATAATTATCTCCACCAGACAGGTAACATAACAAACAGGTGTGTGTGCCATTGCCTGTTCTTTTTACAGAGATGACTAAATCATCATGCCATATAGGATCTGCCTGATATTGCACCGATACGGCAGCCGCATTGAACCAGCCAGACACACTCGTGCTTAATAATATCTGATTGGTAGATGCTTCCAGTGTACCACTGTAATTATTTCCAGCTTCTGTAACCGGTGCAGCATTGGCAATCCAGTTGCTGCCTCCAACAGTAACAGTTTGGGCATCGAGTGCCGTAATGCCTGAAAAAAGAATGAAAAGCAATGCCTGCTTCCATATTGTTATTTTTAATGAGTTCATATTTTTAAATATCGCTAAGGGTATAAGTAATAACTACCGAATTGGTTTGCGCCGACAGGTTGGCATAGTTACCTGGTGCCAGACTGATGGTGAGCTGATGCCCATTGTTGACATCGTTTCCGGTGAATGCCCCGCCAATGCCACTGAGGATGATACTGGGACTGGTGCCAATTGTAACCAATCCGGCCGAAACGCCACGAATACCACCACCACTACCACTGGCGGCGGCGGCCTGCACCCGAATGGCCACTCCGGGAATGGTCTGATTGAGCTGTGCCGTAACGGTTCTGCTGGTTCCTGCAGTTACTGCCGAAGTATAATTAAGCCATTTGGTATTGTTGGATGGATTCACCAAGGGATTGCCTGCCTCGGTGGGTGCTGAAAATTTCAAATTGATCGATCCACTGGGGTGAATGTCCAGCAAGGCCACAGTAGGCAAAGTGATGGAAACTGTTCGGTGCTGTGACCAGAGCGGCGGTGTTTGCAGAAAAAATAGAAGGATCAGAAAAATATACTTCATCTTATTTTTTTTGAGTGTAACTGATTTTGATCCCATCTTCCTGGAATTTTATTTCTGTCTTTTGTTTCACAACTTGAATCAACACTTGCTGTGTGGTACCCGCCTTTAAATCAAAACTAAAAGTTTCAGCGGCTATTTTATAGCGCTTATCCAATCCGTTTCTATATACTTTCAAAGTCCAGTAGCCAGGTCGCAGATAAGTGAAATCAAATGATTCGCCTAGGGTACAAATTTTTCGAAAAACTTCGGTGCCATTATTTGCCTCCAGGATTATACTGTTGGAAGCTTTCTTTTTTCTTTCGGGAAGATGGTGGGTAAAACTGGCCACAGCCTGTTCTTTTTCTTCTTCTAGATGAACCCTGCCCATGATTTGGGTAGCAGTAGTCAATCCAAAATAAAACTGAGTTTCTTTTTGGATGAGTTCCACAGGGGCCGGCATGGGAATATCTGAAATGTCCTGCAGGCCTGTGCTGCCACGATCCATTTCTAACACATACGGGCCGGGGAGCAGGTTCTTAAAAATATAGAAACCGTTTTTATCGGTATATGTAGTATGGTTGCCCAGCATCAGTTTGATGCCTTCGATTTGCTGCACGCCTTTATTCATCACCATTCCGGAAAGCGTAACATATTCGGCTATTTTCTTTACCGGCATATTCAGTCGAACGCCATAGCGGAGCGAAAACATAAAATCTTTGTCGTTCATAGCACCTCTTTGCAAAGTATATCTTCCGGATACATCTATTTCATGGATCTTAAAGAATGACTGGTGATACCGTAGTTCAAAAAGGTTGCGATCGTTAAAATACTCTTCGGGCTGGTAATTGTTTTGATAAAAAATGCTTAGATAGCTATCAATAGTAAAGTGACTGAGCAGTCTGCCTCCATAATAAAACTGTTCCTGATCCTTGATCTGATATCGGGAGTTTTTGGAATAACTACTATAAAGCTGTAAGGAAGTGTTTAATTTTTCCAGACTTATATTGGCTGTATGGGTAGTAGAACGGCCACTGAATGATGTCAGCTTATTATCGGTTTTTCCCCACTGGGATTCTAGATTGATATCGAAAATAGCAATACGCTGGTTCAGGTTGATTCTGGCAAAAGTTTCTTCATAATCAAATTTTTTCTCCAGCATTCGGTCTTCATATTGCTGAAAGCCACTATGCACCGAAATTGATCCTTGAGACAGGTATTGATACCGGGCTCCGGTCTGATAATATTTTCTATAGGGCGCAGTCAGGAACAAGGTATCCTGGCGGATGTTTTTGGCATCTTGAATAAAATTGGCCGTAAGGTATAATTTTTTAAAAAGGCGAAACTGTGTGTTCCCGTTCAGCATAGTAGTGCGGCTAAAATATCCGGCAAAATCCGGACTGGTTTTTAGGTAGATGCCATTCATGCTCAGGTTTTTCAGATAGGCCTGACCTTCCAGCATAAAGCCCATGCCCTGAGAGATGGGTGTGTTGCTCAGCGCCAGTTCGCCGCTCAGGGTAACCTGGTTCCATAGCTCTGTTTTTGTTTTGATATAGGGCAAATGAGCAAATCGGTAGGGAAGTGGTTTGGTCCAAAGACTGGGGGTTTGATTGGCAATTTTATACAAATATCCGGCGGTGAATTCAGTTTTTTTGATAGGACGGAATTTGGAATAAATATTGAACTCGTCTTTTATTTCTTTAAAAAAACGGGGATGATTGTAGAAGCCGCCAATAGAAAATTTGTTGATGTCGTATTGCAATGAGGCCCCTCGTCCATAGCGTGCAAACTCTGTGAGGTAGGAGGATGCATAGGATTTATCACCCAGATGAATGGAAAGCTGCCTGGTTTTATAATGAACAAAATATTCCTCATATTGGGTAAAGGCATTTAGTTCCACCGGATTGGGCGACAAAGCTCTGAAGGACAAATAATCATGATTGCTTTTGCTGAAACTACCACCACCACTGAGTTCTGCCTGAAAGCCGCTTTGGTATTGACCGCCGTTTTTCATACCTATATAACTCACGGATGCCATCACTGGTATTCGCAAGTAAATGTCATCCTCCACTGGTTTTGTAGCAATAATGGTGACGCTACTATAAGCACTTATGTTCCGATCGGGATGGATATTGGACTTTGCAGTAAGCACCATCACCTGCTGATTGTTTTTCGCCAAATCAGAAGGAGTGGTTTGAGTTATGGTAATTAGTTGGGCTTCGCCGGGAGATAGTTTTATGGTAGGTGGCAGATCGATTGTATTGGTATTGCTTACCAATGAAAGGGTTTCGGTGGTGTTCCCACCATTTTTTAGTAAAAAGTTAGCCGTATAGGTTTGGCCTGAACGCACGTACTCAGGTGCTGAAATAGTGGTCAGGGTGATATGGCTGTGTCGAACCACACTCACTTCTTTCGACGCCAAAAATGTTTTCCCATTTGCTTTGTCGGTTACCTGCAAAGAAATCTGATACTGACCATGCAGGGTTTCGGATGCTATCCGCAGGGGGATAAGATAGTAGCTGGTTTCGTGTGCAGGAATACTGAGTTCACCCTGTTGCAAAACGGGTGTGATAGAAGGGGTGCTAGTTTTTACAGCTATAGCATATTCTTTGGCTAAGGGATCTGTATTTTCTACTCTGATAGAAATAGTACTAGAGCTGCCCGGTCTTAAGCTGTCTGTTTTTGAGGGCACTAATGAAGTGCTTTGTGCAAAAAGAAAAACCGGAAAAAGTAGCAAAACCAATAAAGCCCTGCATCTAATCATTTTTTATATCCAGTTCAGCTTTTAGAGCAAATGTGTTTTCGTTTTCGTCCATTGCCATGATGATCGTATTGAATAGTCCGGTCGGAGCTTGGGTAATATCAATGGAAAATGTTTTTGAATTGTTGGGCAATAATCCCATAGCAGTGCTGGTGAAAGTGCCCAGCTTTTGGCCATTTTTTTTATCGTAAATATCAATAGAGGCTAGAGGTTTGCAAAAGAGTTCACCAGTATTGGAAATGGCTAGTTTTAATATTCTCTTATTGCCTTCTGAACTGATTTTTACATTTTCAAATTTCAAATCGGTATGCGCATTGTCTGTTCGTAAATCTGAGATGATTTGAATGGCATACCTAACCACTGAGTGGATACTGACTCCTTTTTCAGATGGATTAATGGGTTTTACTGGCTCCACAATTATCACACTCCAATAGCTGCCAGGCAGCGTAGTATTAGAAGGCACTTGTATTTCGTAGAGAAAATCTGTTTTTTCTCCAGCTTTTAAGGTCAGTAAATTGGTGGAAAATTTTATCCAGTCGGCATTGCTTCTTAGTGCACCTGGCTTCAGTTCCAGATAATGAATAGTGCCATTGGCTTCGTATTTTAGGTCTTGTAAAAATAGTTTTACCGTCTGTGCTTCGCGGCCATTGTTTTCCAAACTGATTTTGCCTTTATACACCTGGTTGTTTTCTACTTTGTAATGATGGGTGAGTCCATTACTAATTACAATACCTGCTTTTAGTAGGTTGCCCTGTATGACGAGTAGCAGTACAAAAAGTAGTTTTTTTGACATGAGTGATTGCTTAGAGGGGCTGGAGTTGATATACTCCAATATAATAGAACAATAGCGAAGACTTAAAACTAAGCTTCGCTATTGAATAAGAGTTCTTGAAAATTAGTGATGAAACAATTAATTATTAACAATTAATCATTCAAAATTAATAAACAGTTTAGTTGTCCGAAATGGTATAGGTAACTGTAGCTGTGTTAGTGCTTGCTGTTAAGTCGGAATAATTAGCAACACCTGTAGTACCAAAAGCCAATTCGTAAGTAAGGTTATGACCGCTGGATGCACCAGTTCCAGTATAAGCACTTCCTATGCCAGAAATGATAGTTTGATCTGTAGCAGTCAGTGTTAGTTGAGCTGATGGAGACCCTTTAGTTCCACCACCTGCAGCAACAGCAGCAGCAGCAGTTACCTTAATGTCAACACCTGCAACCAGGGCATCTAATTTTACACTAATGGTACGTGTAGGATCACTAACAGACTTGATAGAAGAGTAGTTCAACCAAAGTGCTGTGTTGTTGGTTGGAGTTACGATGGGTAAACCTGCTTCAGTAGGCAAGGTGAAGTCCATTGTGATGTTTTTGCTTCCGGATGGTTCGATGTCCACAAGTGCTAGTTCAGGAATTTCGATTCCAATTGTGTGGTTGTCATCTTTGTCATCAGTTTGTGCGTTTACGGTTGCAGATAGTGCCAGAGAAGACACAAAAAGGGCTGTGTACAATTTTTTCATTGCGTTGAAATGTTTGAGGGTTTAAAAAATTCGAGCGCAAAGGTAAGAGGCTTAGGTTTAATAAATTATAATTTTTGATTGATTAAAATCAAGATCTTTTTGATGGAACTTTTTGAAGGAGTTAAAGGGCTTTCGAATACTGATCAGTGTCATAAAAAAAAGGTAGTTGGAATAAGCAATTAACAGAGTGCAATAGTCTGTCGGAATGAACTTTTTTTATGGGTTGTTTTTTGTTCATAGGATAAAGAAGGAGTCCATTATTCATAGGTTAATTGGGGTAACTCAATTTTACTTCAGCATCTATTTCCTTTTAATTTCTAATTCTTGTTTTGAAAATCTGGTCAATCCAGCTATGCTCAGCAGGAACCATTCGTGGGTAGTTGCGTCAATGGTTTTAGCAGGAGTGTGCCGAAAGGAACGCTTGGTGCTATTCCAATTCTTTAAAAATATATGGCGCATCCCATTCAATTTCAAGGGCAATACCATTCCTTCCTAACGGAACCATTGGCCACAGGGTTATCCGTCTTTTCTTCCGACCAAATGTTCCAACGGAGCAAAGAAAAACCTCTTAAAAAACTATGATAGCACAGAATCTCAAAATAAGAATTAGCCCTTTTATAAAGTATAAAAAAGTTCAGGCATCTTTGCAGGCAAAAATACTTTATTGGTCATCTAAATATCCTTGGTATCTAATGAACTTTAATTTTTTTAAGAATAATAATAAATCATACCCTTTAGATTATGCTGTGCTGAAAGCAGATATGCATGCTCATCTGCTTCCTGGAATAGATGATGGTGCTGTAAGCATGCAAAATACATTGGAACTTATTTCGGGTTTGAAACATTTGGGCTATACTACACTCATTACTACCCCACATATCAGATGGGATATGTTTAAGAACACACCGGATGGTATTCAAAAGCAATTGGATCTGGTGAGAGCGGAGTTGTCTAAAAATAAAATAGATATTGCCCTACATGCAGCCGCAGAGTATTATCTGGATGATTATGTGAGTCGGTTGCTCAAAACCAACCAGCCACTGCTGACGCTGAAAGGCAATATGGTGTTGGTGGAATTTTCTTTTATGCATCTATCCGGGAACATGAAAGAAGTGCTGTTTGATGTGCAAATGGCGGGCTATCAACCAGTGATTGCCCATCCCGAACGGTACACTTATCTGCATAAAAACTATGAGGCACTACATGAGTTTAAAGAAAATGGATGTATGTTTCAATTGAACCTGTTATCCCTTTCCAGTCAATATGGAAAAGTGGTGTTGGAGATGGCCAACTATCTGGCAGATCATGACTTTTATGATTTTGCCGGAACAGATCTGCACCATAGAAGACATCTGGAGGCTTTGAAAAGTTTAAAGGTCAGCGAAAAGATACACACACTTTTAACTGGTGATCGTTTATTGAATAAAACTTTGTCATAAGAAGATAGGATCGTTAGGAATTAGGAAGATGCCTTTTTTCTCTATCCTAAAACTTACGCAATCGAAAGGCGTAAATTATTGGCAGGTTCCAGGGATTGATCTTTCTTCTTATTGTCATTTTTACGTAATTTGCCGCTCAATTCAAAAATCAGTTTTTATTTATGGCAATTGATATAAAAGTACCTACCGTTGGCGAGTCAATCAATGAGGTTACCTTATTGAAATGGGTGAAAAAGTCTGGAGAATATGTAGAACGTGATGAAGTAGTGGCAGAGCTGGAAAGCGAGAAAGCTACTTTTGAAGTGAATGCAGAAAAAGCGGGTGTACTTACCACTTTGATCAGCGAAGGTGATACGATTAACATTGGAGATATCATTGCCTCCATTGATGATTCAGCCTCAAAGCCAGCGAGTAAAACAGACGCAGCTCCCGTTGCCGAAGCTCCTTCCACACCACCAGCTTCTGAAACACCGGTTGCCACAGCAGACGAAGCACTGAAGTTCACAGGCAAGGAAGTGGAAGTAAAAATACCCACAGTGGGCGAATCAATTTCAGAAGTAACCCTGTTGAAACTGGTGAAAAAATCAGGTGAGTATGTAGGTAGGGACGAAGTGATTGCAGAGTTGGAAAGCGAAAAAGCCACTTTTGAAGTAAATGCTGAAACAGGGGGTGTGCTCACCATAAGCGTGAGCGAAGGAGATACCCTGAAGATTGGGGATGTGATTGCTACGATCAAGGAAACAGAAGGAAAACCAGCCGCACCCAAAGCGGCAGCACCTGCGCCTAAGCCTGTAGAAATTACCACCACCACTCAGACCGTAAAATCAGATTTGAAAGCTACACCGGTGGCATCTGCCATGATTGCGGATAAAAAAGTAGATCCAAAAACAGTAACCCCTACGGGTTTTTCTGGCAAAATTGTAAAGGATGATGTGCTGGCGGCACTCTCCAATCCGGGAAGAAAATCCTTTGATGGGGGAGGTTTGTTTGGTCGCAACAAGCGTCCGGAAAAAATGACCAACCTGCGCAAGACGATTAGCCGCAGACTGGTGGAAGCAAAAAATACGACGGCTATGCTCACCACTTTCAACGAGGTGGATATGCAGCCGATCATGGATATCAGAAAACAGTATAAGGATAAATTCAAAGAAATACATGGGGTCAATCTGGGTTTCATGAGTTTCTTTGCGAAAGCCTGTGCCATTGCACTTTCTGAGTGGCCAACGGTGAATGCTTATATTGATGGTGACCAGATTCTTTTTCATGACTATGCCGACATCAGCATTGCCGTAAGTACCCCAAGAGGACTGACTGTGCCGGTGATTCGAAATGTGGAAAGTCTGGGTATGGCCGAGATTGAAAAAGCAGTAGTAGAACTGGCCACTAAAGCCAAGAACAGCAAACTGACCGCAGAGGATTTGACTGGCGGCACTTTCACGATCACCAATGGAGGCATATTTGGATCAATGCTCAGCACACCGATCATCAATATACCTCAGAGTGCCATCTTGGGTATGCATAATATTATTCAACGTCCGGTAGCCATCAATGGACAGGTGGTGATCAGGCCCATGATGTATTTGGCACTGAGTTATGACCATCGAATTATTGATGGACGTGAGTCGGTGAGTTTCCTGGTAAGAGTAAAAGAATTGTTGGAAAACCCGGCATTGTTGCTGGTGCAGAAAGATCCAGTAAAAGCCTTGCTAGAATTGTAAAAGATAACGCTTCTATTTCATTTCATAGGAAAGCGCATCCACCTATTTATCTGGTTCGTGTGAAAGACGCGAACCATTTTTATTATTGAAACTTGCAGATGGATTCTACCAGTATCAAAGGACTCGGGCACCTGTATTCTTATTTGAACAGTGCCACCACTATCCTCAATCAATATGAGGGGAGCCTTCCATTTGCACATTTTATCAAAAACTATTTTTCTAAAAATAAAAAGTACGGAGGTCGCGACCGCAAACAAATCAGTCATCTTTGTTATGCATTTTTTAGATTGGGGAAATCTTACGCTAGCTATCCTGTGGAAGAAAGAATCCTAAAAGGGCTATCGCTGAGTACCCCGCCACCTAATGAAAAATGGCAGGAGGTTTTCCTACAATACCACTTGCCCCAAACCGAACCAGACCGGATTTTTGCTTTTGAAGAAATATTGAGTAAGGAGATTGATTGCGCAGCTTTTGAACAGGCACACCTGATACAACCCGATTTGTTTTTGCGTATCCGGCCAGGGTGCCAAAATCAGGTGATGAAAAAACTAAGTGCCGCAAATGAGGCGATAAGTATTCAAGGCAATTGTCTTCGGCTGCCTAATAGTTTTAAATTGGATGATCTCATTTCCATGAATCGGGAGGCAGTGGTGCAGGACTATAATTCTCAGAAGGTGGGTGATCTGTTGCAAAGGTTTGCTACAGAAACGGAGAACGCTGATAATAAAATATCTGTTTGGGATTGCTGTGCGGCCAGTGGGGGCAAAACAATGCTGGCAAAGGATTTACTGCCAAAGGCCCGAATGACTGCTTCGGATTTGCGTCCATCTATCGTGACGAATCTAAGAAAAAGATTGCAGCAAGCACAAATAAACCAGGTGGAACTCCTGGTAGCCGATGCCACCACAATAAATCCACAGAAGCAGTTTGATTTAATCATGGCCGATGTGCCTTGTTCTGGAAGTGGCACCTGGGCTAGAACGCCAGAACAGTTGATTTTTTTTGATGAAAAACAAGTGGCAGTATATGCCTCGCTTCAGCAAAAAATTTTGAACAATGTGCTTCGGTTTCTAAAGCCCGGCGGTTACCTGCTTTATATAACCTGCTCGGTGTTTGAAAAGGAAAATGAAGCACAAGTGAAATATGTTTTAGAAAAAGGGTTTGCAGTCATCGATCAGCAGATTTTGAAAGGATATGATAAAAAAGCAGATACCATGTTTGCCGCCCTGTTGAAAAAGAACATGTAGATGGCTGATGACGTATTGCCTAATAATCACTAAAAACCAACCATTAACAATTAACCATTAAAAATTCACCATCAAAAATCAACCATTAACCATTAACAATCAACCATTAACAATTCACCATTAACAATTCACCATTAACAATTCACCATTAACAATTCACCATTAACAATTCACCATTAAAAATTCACCATTAAAAATTCCTTTCTTCACTTCCAGCCACTATTTTATCAAAATCAAAACCGGCACGGGTAAGTGAGTTTCTGGCTGCGTTTAGTGCATAGTCTGCTTTGTTATGAGGATGCACAGGCACTTCCGTAACCTGATCCAGTTGGATCAATAAGGCTTCTGTTTCTTTTTCTGTTAATATTTCGCAGGCATCATACATGCCGCCTTCTTCTTCTTCCAAAATATCATGAAGATCTAAAACATGGCGAATTACCTTGATGACTTCCGGACTGGGAGGCACCACCATCAGTGAAGTCAGGGCTCCATGATCTAGGCGTAGCTTGGCTTGCAGGGGTAGAGGCGTGCCGCCATTTGCTTTTTGTGCAGCAGGAAAAAGCACCTTCTCTTCCATCTTGATATGCTTGAGCAATCCCACACGAAAATGATGATAGATGTCCATGTTTATCAGATCTATATCCTGAGTGGCTTTGTCCAGTAAGGCTTCTATCCGGCGATGATCTTTTGTAAAATAGTTATAGAGCGGTTTGTTCATTTTGTTCGATTATGATGATGGTTGGTTCTGAGTTTTTGGTTTGGGGTTCAGGGGACGTATGGTGATGTCGTTGATAAGCATATTGTCTGGTGTTTCCAAAATATGCACCACCGTCTGAGCAATATCCTCCGGATGCAGCATATTGTCATGTGGCATCACGCCAGAGCTATTGAAAAAATCCGTTTCAATGGATCCCGGACTCACACAGGTTACCTTGATATTGAAATGCCTCAGTTCCTGATAGAGTGCTTCTGAAAATCCCTGCACACCAAATTTTGTGGTACAATAGGCTGTACTATCTGTCCTTCCGGTTTTTCCTAATATAGATCCAATATTGATGATATGGGAAACACCGGGTTTCTTTTTCATCAGTCCTGCTAATGGTGCTGTGATCAAATACATTCCATTCAGGTTGGTATTGATCATGCTGTACCAGTTATCAGAAGTCATTTCATCTATTTGATGAAAAGACCCAACACCGGCATTGTTAATGAGAATATCCGGCGAATAATCTGTGCTGAAAGTTTGTTGCACCCAATTTTTGATATCCGTTTCGTTGGTGATATCTATTGCCACCGGATAAAAATTTTCTCCCAGATTTTGTTTGAGTGCATCCAGTCTTTGTTTGTTCCTTGCTAGTCCATACACTTTTACTTCTTTAGCGGTGAGTGCATGTGCCATTGCCGCACCCAGTCCACGGCTGGCTCCTGTCAGGATAGCTATTTTATTTTTCAATACCATTTAAAAATGCTGGAAAATATTACTGGTTAAGATTATGGTTTTTCCGAAACAGACTGTTACAAAAACTGACTGGTGCAAATGGATTGGACGGTTATTTGTCTGATTCCATGGCTTCAAAAGCAATATTGGCATGAGCATAAGCTGCGCCTGCCCGCATTTCGGCAGCCACCCAGATGGCTTCCATGATTTCCTGTTTAGTGGCTCCTTTTCTCATCGCTTGTGGCACATGAGCCTTGATACAATAAGGACATTGGGTTACGTGTGCCACAGCTACCGCAATAAGTTGCTTGGTCTTTTCATCCAACACGCCTTCCTTAAACACCGTTCTACTAAAGTTTCGCCAGGCTTCAACCTGCTTGGGAGCCAGATCGGCTTTTAGCTTTGCTCGTTCTGCGGTTGCTTCGGGGTACATATCTTTATTTTGGCTCATTGTAGTTGATTTTCAGATAAAGAAAATTTCCCCGAATCAGTTTTCTAACCCGGGGAAATACTTCATGTAAGCGTTTTATGTCAGAGTTGCTTCCAGCGTAATGGGAATGCTTAGTGATTTGCTGATGGGACAATTGTCTTTGGCAAAATTGGCCAATTCCAAAAACTTTTCAGAAGAAATATCAGAAATTTTAGCATTTAGAATTAGATGAGAACCGGTAAGTTCCAGTTTGTCGGCATCCATTGTAACTATAGCATGCACATCCAGACTTTCGGGTGTAATACCTTCTTTACCCAGAATAGCACTCAAAAACATGGCATAGCATCCGGCATTTGCTGCTGCTATCAATTCGTCAGGATTGGTTCCTGTTCCATCTTCAAATCTTCCACTAAAGGTATAGGGTGTCTTGTCAAATACTTTGCTGTCGGTAGTTAAAGTACCACTGCCTTCTTTAAGAGAGCCGTTCCAAACGGCGTAAGCATTGTGCTTCTTCATCTTTTTAATTTTGTTGTTTATGAATGATTAAATTTTTTTTCTGCTATGATTGCAAATGAAGTTAGATGATCTTGATATTGGTTGAAGGTTTTTCTCATCGTCAGAATCTTCTTCCTTGCCCTTGAATGTGTGAATATATTAAAACAAATTTTTAGCGTTCTCAAAATACCTTCATCCGCTAAGATCCTTTTTAACTTCAGTAAATCCATAGAATTTTCTGCAATTGTTTTGATACTGAACCCTTCCTGTTCCAGCAGGTAACACCATTCACTTTTTGTCAATGGTCGGGCATTTACTTTTATGGCTTTAGCTAATCCCTGCTGCACTTCTTTTTTCACTTCTGCATCCAAATGATCGGGTGTCAGTCCCAATTCGTGAATGCCATAGTAGCCTCCGGGTTTTAATATCCGATATGCTTCTTGAATGATTTCGGATTTCCGATGATCTGGTTGCATGGTCAGCATAGCTTCTCCAACCACTTTGTTCACCGACGATGAGTGCAAACCAGTGTCTGCTGCACTTGTATTCACTATCTCGTAATTTTCCTGGTGTATCTGCTTTTTTAAACGATTGGCCGCCTCCTGATTGAGTTCTATGCCTGTATATTTTTTCGGGTGCCTGCTCTGTAAGATTGAAGCCGTATATCCCATGCCGGGTGCAAACTCCACCACTTCATCTTCTTTGGTAATGTTCAGGCCGTTTATCAGTTTTAGGGTCAATGCTTTTCCACCAGGTCTCAGCACACGCTTACCCATTTTTGCCAATAGCCAGTGTCCCTGTTCGCTATCGATTATTTTGTTGCTCATGATAACTTTTGTTTTTTAAAAATACTTTGGCAATCCTGATGGGCTGATTGTTTCAAAGCTAATCATTTTGTGCGATCTTATTTTTTAACGATTGGTTCTTTTCAGTTTTTTCATTTATACTGTTGGTATCATTATCTACAGATAAACAGTATCATTGGTAAAAGGTTTTTTGTTGCAGGTGCCGGGAGTGCTAAAAAGTGATGATTTTGTCTTTTTTTACAATTCTGTGATAAACTTAGTTCATGGGGGCAAATGGATTTTGATTCATTTGGAAGTCATTTGGATTATTCCAACACTTGAAAAGTTTGTTTGGATTTTGATACAAATTAATATCTTGAAGTAATTGGTTTTTTTGCCAACACAGCGGAAGTAAAATAGAGAATTGGTCATTCAGATTGATATGAAAGGTTTAGGAAGTTTTGAACTGAGGTTATTTTGATTGATGCATATTCTATTCATACATTAGCTTATTCAATTTTCGTCCTGTTCTTTTTATTTATGCTAACATTGCAATAACATTCTTTATAAATGGAACCACATTTTTCCCTAAAAAAATACAATAGTTTCGGTATAGATTGTGTAGCCGAAAATTTTACGGCTGCTAAATCAATTGACGATCTGAAAGAATATTTGCAGTGGTCTGAAAAACAAAAACTACCCACCCTGATTTTGGGTGGTGGAAGTAATGTGTTGTTCACAAAGAATGTAGAGGGGCTGGTAATCAGAAACGAATTGACCGGAATTGAAAAAATTACAGAAGACGAAAGCCATGTTTATCTGAGAGTTGGGGCAGGGGAGGTTTGGCACCAGTTTGTTCTGTACTGTCTGAAAAATAATTATGCCGGTGTGGAAAACCTAGCACTTATTCCAGGGTCGGTAGGTGCATCGCCTATGCAGAATATTGGAGCATACGGTGTAGAAATGAAAGAAGTGTTTTATGAACTAACGGCCTTACATAGATCTACCCTAGAAGTGCAAAAATTCTCTAAAGACGATTGCGCTTTTGGGTATAGAGACAGTGTGTTTAAAAGCAAATTCAAAAATGAGTTTGTGATTATGGATGTAACCTATAAACTCAATAAAACACCCCGTTTCAATATAGCTTATGGCGCAATAAAACAGCAACTGGAAGCCGAGGGTACCAAAGAGTTGTCCATTCAGGAAGTGGCAAAGGCAGTAATGGCTATCAGAACCTCCAAGTTGCCCGATCCTGCTAAGTTGGGCAATGCAGGAAGTTTTTTCAAGAATCCTTCTGTGACCAAAGATCAGTTTGAAAACCTGAAAAGGAATTTTCCTGAAATAGTGGCGTATGAAAATGAAGATGGAACCATGAAACTGGCTGCTGGTTGGATGATAGATCGGTGCGGACTCAAAGGCTTTCGGTTGGGAGATGCGGGTGTTCATGAAAAGCAGGCACTTGTGTTGGTGAACTATGGCCATGCCACTGGAAAGGATATAGAGGATTTGTGTCATTATGTTCAAAATAGGGTGAGGGAAACCTTTGATGTGATCCTGCATCCGGAGGTGAATATTTATTAAAATCAGATAGCGATCAATATTTCTTTAATAGTATCTTTGAACGCTTTTTTAAAGCTGGATATTGAAACGCATCACAGAACTGTATGTTCCAATGACCAAGGCCTTTTCTTTTAGATCTGGCAATATTCTGGCTTTTGATTTATGAAACAGTTAAAACCTAAAATCTTTATGAAACGAATTTTATTATTAAGTCTTATCACTATTTGTTTTGGAGCAAGTTCCCAGGCACAGATCTATTACAATGGGCGGCCTGTTCGATTGGGATTTAAGGTGGAACCTGTTTTTCCAAACACACTGAAACCATTTGACAATGGAACGGTAAAAGACGGAAGTGGCATCGGCATCAACTATGGATTGATGGCAGATATACTTTTTAATGATGCAAGAGGTGCTTTTGCCACCGGACTTGAAGTACAACATGCGCGCAGTAGTTTTTCTACCACCGAGGTGGACAGAGGATTGTATGGCAAAGGGGATTACGATTTAAGACTTCAGTATTTGCAAATACCTCTAAGCGTAAAGTTGAAATCAAATATGATTAATGGGGTGCGCTGGTGGGGACAGTTTGGCACTTATGTAGATGCTTTACTTGGAGCAAGACTGGATTATGCTGCTGCATTGGGCAAAGGTTCTAATGAAAGAGTGATGAAACAGACTAATAAAGTGAACATTGGTTTGCTGATTGGGATGGGTGGTGAATATAACCTAAGTTATAAAACCGATGCTTATTTTGGGCTGGGCTTCGAAAATGGATTCACCGATATTACTTCCAATGGAAAATGGAAAGATGGCAAAGTGACCCTGAACAGATGGGCTCTCCATTTAGGAATGTTTTTCTAAAACTATTTTGAAAATAGAGTTTGGGGTTTGATTGGTACAAAAACAAGGTACCACTCAAACCCCAAATACGTTTTGATCGGTATTATAAATGTGCAAAATCAGCATCAAAATTTCCTTTGATGCGTTCCATTGGCGGATTGAAATAACCATATTTCAGTTCAGGAAATTCTTTCTTGATTTCTGAAAGTAGTTGATTCACACCCATGCATTCGCCGGTGTTGGTTACCCCTATTTTTCCCAGATACCAATCGGGATCGATGTTGAAATTGCGCCATTGAATCATTTTTAGGTTGGTATCTCTTATCAACTTTCTGAGGGCTTCATATTCTGCTATACTATCTGTCATTCCCGGAAAAACGAAATAGTTTAACGAGGTCCAACCACCAAAACTGTCGACTACTTTCAGGCTTTCTACAATGTCCTCGAATTTGTAATTGTTGGGTCGATAATAAGGCGTGTAGATTTCTGGTCTGGCACTATTGGTACTCACCCTGATGGAGTTCAGGCCGGCTTCACACAAGCGTTTTACCGCATCTGGTTTCGATCCATTTGTGTTGATATTGATACTTCCTTTGTCGGTATGTTTTCTTATTTCAAGAATAGATTTTTCGATTGTTTCCCACATCAGCAATGGTTCTCCTTCACAACCCTGACCAAAACTAATTAGAGCAAAAGGTGCCGAATCCAGATGAGGAACTGTAAACTCTACAATTTCCTCGGGCATTGGTTTAAATGTAAGTCGATCCTGCGTGGAAATAATCGTTTCATCGCTGGGCTGAAAAGATATGCAGCCAATACAATTGGCGTTGCAGGCCGGGGATGCAGGAACCGGACATTCCCATCGACCCATAAAATAATTTCGTGCCGCCGGACAATGGTAGGTGAGTGCACAGTTGTGTGCTAAATGTTTCACCAACCTATTGTGTGGATAAGCTTGCATTAAATACTCCACACCAGTTTCTACTTTTTCTGTGCTAAATCCTTTACATTCCTGTCTGATGTCCTGTTCTATTCTGATGGCTGGCACATAGAATTTTTCGTTCTGCCAACCCACAGCGGTATAACAAAAAAGGGGTAGTGTGGGTGCATCCTTTGCGGTTTCATAAGCTGCCAGATAAAAACCTGTATGTGCAGGTGGAATGAAAGCTGCCACAGCCCAGCCTTTTTCACAAAGTCTCATTTCTCCAGTTACCACATCTGTACCAATACCTCGTCTGCCGGGTAGTTCGTACAAGGAGCCTCCCTCAGGCAAAAGGATCCACTCCTCATCAGGTACAGGTAAAGCATCCCATCCTGTGCGCCCTGTAACAAAGAGCGATGTGTCTTCAAAAATATTTCCTTTACCGTCGGAGTATAAAATGTAAGGGGAGGAGGATAGTGACATGTGACAATTTTAATTTTTGTAGAAAATCAAGTGGATGAACGCTGCATCTGCTGATGGCAAAATTCGTTAAAATCCGCTTCTGAAATTTCACCTTCGGGATAATCGATCAAATGTTGATAGACTTTATTGTTGTTTAAATCTATCGTGAGTATATCATCCTTCAGGATAATATTATTTAGAGCATTCCAATCTAATGACTTAACCGGAAATGAAGGATAGGAAATACCTGTTTGTGCTACGGTTATGATCATTTTTCTTTTGGAGATAGTATATAATCCCCAGAAAAGAATATTTAATAATAATAAACCATTGACACCAATGCGTAACCAGAATATGGCACAGAGTAGCAGAAAAACGCCAATTGAAAGTAACAGCTTTTTACTACGATAGCGGTAAAAATCATACAACAGTATGCCAACTACTCCAATGCTAACAGGCAGAATATTGATGATATTATTTCCCGCCTTTAGATTGTATAAATAAAAACCTAGAATATTTAATACAATAATCCCATAGGCAAAAACCTGATAAATAACCAATTTCTTATTAGGGATAGAAAAACGATACATGAAAAAAGATCTTTTTTGGGAGGAAAGAATCAACAATTAATATTCAACAATCAATAATTAATATTCAATAATTAATAATCAATGTTCAATAATCAATATTCAATAATAAATTACACAATATTCAATTACCTATGGATTGCTGGCAGCCAGAAGATTACAAAGCTTGAACAAGGCTCTTGCTCCCACATTGGCATTCCATTCGGTTTCTCCAAATCCTACCTCCACCAAATCGAAACTAATAACCTGTCTTCCACTTTTTATGATTTCGTGGAATAGATAGAATATACTTTCCAACTCAAAGCCTCCTGGTACAGGTGTGCCAGTGTTTGGACAAAGCTTAGGATCCAGCCCATCGATATCAAAACTGATATGCACTTTTTGAGGCAGCTTGCTGATGATTTCATCCACTATGTTTTTGAAGGTATCGCCTCCATAAATTCGCTCCTTTATATCCTGATCAAAATAGGGGACAATCCTGTCGGGGTTGGTCTCCATATATTCCCATTCATCCTGGCTAATATCTCTCAATCCAATTTGAACGATATTTTTTATCTGAGGTACTTCATTCAGGGCGTTATACATGATGCTGGCATGTGAATAATTGAACCCTTCGTAGGCTTTTTTTAAATCGCAATGAGCATCTATTTGCAGAATTCCAAAAGAGTCGTGCTTTTCGGCTAATGCTTTATACAATCCCAATGGCGTACTGTGATCACCACCCAACAAAGCCACCAATTTGCCTTTGTCCAAATAGTTTTTGGCATTATCATACACCCAATTGTTCAGATAGTCGCCACCTTCGTTTACTTCTCTGATAGTTTTGCACATGAACTGGTTAGCTTCCAGCACTTCCTGTCTGGAAATATAATCAATGTACAGTTCGGCCTCCCGTCTCAGATAGGAACTTTTCAGTTGCAATTGTTTGTCGGTAGGAGTCAGATAAAATCCTCTTTTCCAAACATCAGGGAAACGAGGGTCGTAGAGATCCACCTGAAAACTGGCTCTTGCGATGGTCTCAGGCGCTTTGGCAGCTCCGGATCCATAACTTACTGTTACTTCCCAAGGCACACTTACAATGATGACATCGGCATTTTCCTCCGTACTGGGCAATCCGAAAACATTATTATCGGGGTTACTAACCGTGTTCTGATCAAAGTTTTTTAGATCTAACATTGCTTTCTGATTTTTAAAAAGAGGCGCAAGATACACCCTTTATTTAAAACAGGTGTAAATGGTTCGGTTGTGGTGTTGTTCCATATTTTGCGTATTTAATTTTTTCACAAAACTGTCCTTCATATTTAGGGAATAATGTAGTTTTAGATTTGAATTGAAATAATGAAAAATCTATTCTTATCTGTATCGATCCTATTGCTTGTTTTCTCCTGTGCAAAAGAGCCTGCCGATAATCCAAAGAATCCAATACCCAACCCACCTACCGGAACTTCAAAAACTTACCAGCAATTGCTGGCAGACACTTTATATAAGTTAGCACAACAGGTTTACTACTGGAATACCATGCTTTTGGATAGTGCCAGTTTCAACCCTTTGAGCTATGCTCAGTCCGACACCATGACCGGATTGAGTAAGGAATTATTGACCCTGGCCAGAACCCCTCAAAATCCGAATAGTGCTTTCAAGCCTTTTGAACAGGCGATCAAATACAATAGCCAGGGAAATGCAGTGGACTATAATAACGAGGCCAAATTTTCCTACCTCATCAAAACTAGTGATCTGATCAATGGGGGAAAAAGTTCTAATATTATTACCAACCAGTCTCAAATAACCGAAACTAAAATGACACTGGACGGTAAAAACAGTGGATTGGGTTTTACGGTTGGATTAGTTAGAGTGAGCAATACCACAGGCACCAGTGTAAGTATCCCATACCTGAACAAAGATAGTTTTGTGGTTTTTGTACGATATGTTACCAATGGAAGTCCAGCTTCCAAAGCCGGATTGCAAAGGGGGGATGTGATTGCCAACGCTGAACTGAATTATAATACGAACCCATCGGCTATTTCAACGGCACTCAATTCAAATTCGCAAAAAATTATTGTGTATAAACCTGCCAGCAAAACAAGAGATACCCTGCCCGAAATTACCAGTGGCATTTATACTTTTAATCCAGTGTTTCGGGATACTTTAATCACAGTAGGAGATAAACGGATAGGGTATATCGCCTACCAATCGTTTACTAATTCTACTAATTCTAACCCCGAACTGGATCTTAGTTTTATCAAATTTGCCAATGCGACCGATTTGGTGATTGACCTTCGGCACAATGGTGGAGGTTATGTTTCTACCGCTCAATATTTTATGAATCTGGCTGCCCCCCAGTCCGCTAGTGGAGAAGTGGGGTTTGTGGAGCATTATACCCCAACCCTTGTGAACAAACAGGCATTCATATTGAAGACGCAACCTGTTTTCATAAACAATGTGAAACAAAATTATACCTACTATGATGTTAATTATTCACAAGCCGGCAATACGACCAAAGTGAATAAAAGAGGCTCTTTTAATGGAGACAATAGTGTAAAAAATATTTACTTTATTGTGAGTAGCAGCACAGCATCCGCCTCGGAATTGTTGATCAATAGTCTAAAACCTTTTTATAATGTCTATCTGATTGGTGCCAGATTTAGTGATTTTGGATATAAGACTTATGGTAAGCCGGTTGGCTTTTTTGATCTTAGACTTGGAAAATACACGGTGTTTTTAGTAAGCTTCGAAACTAAAAATAAGAATGGAGAAGGTGGGTATTACGATGGAATAACAACTAATTTTCAAGCCTTCGATGATGTGAAATATAATTTTGGCGATCCAAATGAAAGTTGTTTCAAACTGGCCATTCAGAAGATTACCGGCAACCCCAATTATAGTCCATCCGCATCAGCCAGATCGGTTTATCCAGTGGTGATAGAGGCGATTCCGGTGGGGCCAGTGGCTCAGATACATGACATGATATCCACACCAGTAAAATAATGCCTAGTCATTGATTGGAATGGCTACCTCTACTTTTTTGTTAGCCAAACTGTCAATTTTCGAGTCTTTGGTATTTCTGTCAGGCAATGCTTCTTTTGCAGGTGGCTGTTTACTTTGCCTGTTGCTGGGGCAGCAGTTGGTAAGTGCAAAGACTAAAGAGAGAATCGCAAGGGGTGCTAACTTTTTCATTTATTTATTATATGATATTCATTCGTTGTTTACCGATACGCCTAACCAGGCCATCATTCCCATTCCTGTTTCAATAGCTCGTTCATCAATATCAAAAATGGGGGTATGCACATGTCTAATATTTTCCGAATCAATCATCACCCCCAGCCTATAGAAACAACCGGGAATTTTTTGTGTATAATATCCAAAGTCCTCAGCACCCATTCTTATTTCTGTTTCCTTTACCTGATCCTTGCCCAGATAAGCTATTGCATTTTCTGCGGCATTTGTGGTCAACGCTTTATTGTTGTACACGTTTGGATAGCCAATGTCGATATGCAAATCCAGTTCAGCCCCCATCGAGGCTACCAGACCATGAGAGAGTTTCCTGATGAGTTCATGGGCCTCGAAACGCCAGGCTTCATCCATGGCCCGAAAAGTTCCCATCAATTTTACCTCAGCCGGAACCACATTTGTAGTGGTACCGCCGTTAATAGCAGTAATGGAAAGTACAGACGGGAAAAGAGGATTCTTATTTCTGCTGATAATTTGTTGCAATGCCACCACCAATTGAGAGGCAATCAAAATGGGATCAGCCGTAAGTTGGGGAGCAGCGGCATGTCCTCCGATAGCTTTGATGGTAAAATATAATTCATCGGCACTGGCCATTACTTTACCAGATCTGAAGCTGACCTTACCTGTCTCTAGAGCCGGATGCACGTGTAGTCCTAAAATAGCTGTGGGAGCAGGATTTTCCAATACTCCTTCGTTTATCAGCAAACTGGCACCGCCCGGATTCTTTTCTTCGCCTGGTTGAAATATTAGTTTTATTGTGCCTTCCCACTCATCTTTCAGTTCTTGTAATATTTTCGCAGCACCCAGGAGGCAGGTCGTGTGCACATCGTGGCCGCAGGCATGCATGATGCCGGGTTTTTTAGATTGATATTCAACTTCGTTAGCTTCCAAAATAGGCAACGCATCCATGTCTGCCCGTAAAGCAATAATTCTTTTTTCAGGATTTCGACCTTTTATAAGTCCAATCACACCGGTTTGGGCCTTCACCTCAAACTGAATATTTAGTTCAGCCAATTTTTGTTGCACAAAAGCAGAGGTTTCAAATTCCTGATAACTCAATTCGGGATGAGCGTGCAAATGTCTTCTAACCGAAATAAATTCTGGAGTTAATTTTTTTGCAAGAGATTGTATCTTTTCAATCATTGGGCAAACCTAAAGAAATTTCTATTTCAAATCTTTATTCAATGAAAATAGAATAGGATATATGATACTGACTCGCACATTGAATGATTGAGCAGGTAGGTAGTTTAGTTCTTGTCATTGAGCTTGTCGGCTTCCTCAGGTTTCACCTCGATTACATCGCTCATGATGAAAATGCTTCCTGGAAACATGGAGGCCATTCTTTTTTGATAGGCTTGAGCATCGTTGCGCGAAATGAAATCACCAGCCTTCACCCGATAGTATGGTGCCCGATACTCCATTCTTGCTTTCAGTTCAGGAAAGTTTGTGAGAATCTTAGTGCGAGCGGCAATAGCTTCTGCCCGGTTGTTGCTACTTACCACTAAAAGTCTGTAGCCTCTGGCAGTTCTTCGTTTGGCGCTGTTTCTGGTAGATAAATCATTTGCTTCTGCCTGCTTTTTCAACAGGATATCAATTCTTGGATCTTTGTGAACGACTACCGTACTTTCAGTTTGGGCAAAGCCATTACTCATGAAAGTCAGGAAGCAAAAAAGTGTCAGAAATGTTTTCATTTTTCAAAGGATTGATGTCACAATGATGGGTGACAGATTAATAAATTAATTGCTACGAAAATAGAACGATTTGTTTTAATTCAGTATTTTACTTCTAAAAATTTGATTATATGCAACCAGTGGATATTGTAGGGTACACGGCCACCATCCTTCTTGTTATTTCTTTTGTTCCTCGAAAAGTTTTGTACATACGCGGGATCAATTTTTTTGCTTGTATATTCTTTGTAATATATGGCATCATGCTGGGAACGAAATGGCCCATCATCATCAGCAATGGTATCATAGCCGGATTACATTTATTCTACCTGATTAATGCAAAAAGAATGCCGACTAAACAATAATCATAGGATAAAATGAATTTAGTACTACCTGATCATTTTATTTATTTTGCAGCCTTTGTTATCTCTTTAACGTAAAAAAAATGAGTCCTACACTTGGCGCACAAATTTGGGCATTAAGAAATTTGTTGAGCAGTAATCCTGCCAGGGTTCTTGAACAATTGGCCATTGCCGGATTTGATTCCATCGAACCTGCTGGTTTTAATTCGGTATCTGGAAAGATGCAAGGGATTGAGCTCCATGTTTTAAGGAATGTGGCGGATGACTTTGGCTTGAAAATGCATAGTGGGCATTTTCCAGTTTTAGAAGAGGACACAGATCCGATTTGCGAAACGGCGCTTGCTTTGGGCATGAAGTATGTGGTTTGCCCCACCTTGGTTCTACCCCGGTTGGTTACTGTAGATTTTTATAAAACAATAGCTGATGAACTGAACCGGAAAGCGGAAATTCTAAAAGTTTACGGGTTGCAATTGGTTTACCATAATCATGCTTTTGAATTTGAAAAAATAGAAGAAAAATTACCATTTGATATCTTGCTAAATGAAACCGATCCTTCTACTGTTTTTTTTCAAGCTGATCTGGCATGGATAGTGAAAGGGGGATATAACCCACCGGATTATTTTCAAAGATACCCCAATCGTTTTCCGCTTTGGCATATCAGAAATGAAGAAATTGATTGTACGATTGCACCATCTGAAAATCAGGACAGCATAGACTTTCAGCGGATCCTGAATCAACATAAAATATCGGGGTTGAAACATGCCTTTATAGAAATTGTGTCTGGCTTGGAGCAGCCCTTTGATATATTAGTTTCTGGGTTGAGGCGTATTAAAACCCTGCAATGGCCTTAACTATAAACGCCTTCGATTGTGTCTTTGAATTTTTCCATAATCACTTTTCGTTTCAGACTGAGTTTTGGGGTCATTTCTCCTCCATCCACGCTCCATTCATTGGGTAAGAGGGCAAATTTTTTAATTTGCTCCACATGGTTAAAGTTTGAATTGTGATGGTCGATCACTGAAATAAATAAATTATTAACTGCCTCATTTTTAACTATTGCTTCATTCGTCTGATCCGCAATATTGTTTTCTTTCATCCATTCGCGTACAGCAGAAAAAGTGGGAACTATCAACGCACTCACAAATTTTCTTTCACTCCCTAGTACTATTATTTGCTCAATGAATTTGCTTTCCTTCATTTTGTTTTCGATGGGCTGAGGTGCCACATACTTTCCACCACTCGTTTTAAAGAGTTCTTTTTTTCTGTCGGTGATTTTATAATAACGGTTATCTACAATGGTGCCGATATCGCCTGTGTGCAGCCAACCATCCATGATTACTTCGGCCGTGAGATCGGGGCGTTTGTAATAGCCTTCCATCATGCTGGGGCCTCTGGTCAGAATTTCTCCATCATCAGCAAGTTTCACTTCTATACCTTCTATTGGAGGTCCCACAGTTCCGAATTTGGTTTCGTTATTCATTTTCCGATTGACACAAATTACAGGGCTGTTCTCCGTAGGGCCATAACCTTCATACACTGGAATGCCTGCTGCATTGAACACCCGTAATAATTTTTCAGATGCTGCAGCTCCTCCAGTAATAATAAAACTGATATTATTTCCCAAAGCTTCACGCCATTTGCGAAATACTAATTTTCGAGCAATGCCCAGTTTAAGACCGTATAGTCCACCAGGTGGTTGATGATTATCATATTTCATACCTAGTTCTACACTCCAGAAAAAAAGTTTTCGCTTAATACCTGTGAGGGCACTACCCTTAGCCATTATTTTTTCATAAACTTTTTCCAGCAATCGGGGCACGGTCGTAAATCCATCGGGTTTCACCTCTTTCAGGTTGTCTGCAATGGTGTCCATGCTCTCGGCATAGTAGATACCAATACCACTAAAGAGATAGAGGTAGGTAATCATCTTTTCAAAAATATGGTTGAGCGGCAGAAAGCTCAATACCTTTAAATGCGGAGCATCTGGAAATGGAAAACTGGCTTTTGAAAAATATACATTGCTTACTATATTGCTATGTCTTAGCATCACACCTTTGGGTGTGCCAGTGGTGCCACTTGTGTAAATGATTGTGGCCAAGTGTGTATTTGGGATTGTACTTTTTATCTCTTCCACCTGCTGCAAAAGTTCTTCAGTAGCCAATTCAAATAAAGTGCCATAATGATCTGCTCCTGGTATATGGTCGAAAGTATAAATAGCTTTTACAAATGGAGTATTGATCGATTGCACTTTCTCCAGAAGCTCTTTGCTGCTGACAAAAAGATATTTTGCTTCTGAATCTTTCAAAATGAACTCCAGTTCCTGTGGGCCGGTGGTGGGATAAATGGGTACGAGAATGGCTCCGGTTTGTTGTACGGCTAAATCGGTAAATACCCATTCAGGTCGATTATTGCTGATAATGGCAATTTTGTCACTTCCTTCTGGTGTGAAATTATTGGCACCCACACCTTGTGATATCAGGGCCGCAGAGAGTTTATTGACGAGTTCCTGAATTTCTTTACTTCCATAAGATTTCCATACGCCATTTACTTTAGCATTTAAAGTGTTGTCTTTGGAGAAATGCTTCATCTGATGACTAATAGCATCAAACAATCGGTATTTCGGATATTCCATATTTTATGCTTCGTTTTAGTTGGTAAAACAAGATAAGGAATATTTGATCATAAATTCCTTATTCCATTTCTACCTATATTTTTTTTATTAATATAGAGTTATAGACAAAAAGAAAAAAGCAAACCAGATGTCTTGGTAGCAGTTCCTCTTCACCAAAAATAAAAGCCGCTTTTCCAGAAGAAGAGCGGCTTGAAAAAATGATGTGTAAAGTTATTTAGCAGAATAAACCTGTCCTTTCGGCATCTTGAATATTCTGGAACTATGAAATAGGGTAAACTTATCATAATCCTCTTTATGTGTATTAACCCAATTTTCAAATTCTGCATTATCATTCACAGGGCCAAACATCCATTGGTTGTAAGCATCAAACAAACCGCTGCGCATCATCTGTTGGTGATAGTCGAACAAATGAAATGGAAATTTTGCTGCAAAGGTGGCATTCCAGTCCAGAATGAATCTGGTACGAATCATGGCCAGACTTTCTGGTGTAATACCCTGCGCAGAAATGCCTGATTGTTTGGCAAAAGTGAGAAGTACAGATTTTACAAATTCGTTTTTCTCACGATCAGCATCAGCATTTAGGTTCTGTGAAATAAATAATTTTTGTTTATAGGCATCCAGCACCATTTTTTTTATGGCGACTGCTTTAGGATTCAATCCCTCCATATTGGCATAAATCTCTCCATAGATGATCGCATAGATTTTGTCTTCTGGTTGCTTATAGTAGTACACTGCAGCATTGTAATAATTGCTGCCATAGGATGGAGCTACCTGCATTCCTTTTTGCCACATGTCTATGGCTCCCTTTGGATTTTTGAGAATGTCCAACAATTCGCCGTAGTCATTATACAGAGGGCCACTATTGGGAAAATCTTTCAATGCATTTTTATAATTCGTTTCTGCATCTTTTAGTTTTTCCTGAGCTTTCAAAATGTTACCTAATAGCTGATAGGCAGCCGGATCGCAATCGGGACTGGCAATAACAAGGTTTGCCGTTTCCTGTGCCTTTGTGTATTCTTTTTTATAATAATAGGCCAGAGCCAGATCCTTTTGGATTTCAGGATTGTCTTTGTTTGCTTCATCGGCTTTGGAAAGCACCAGAATGGCATTATCCAAATCACCGGATTGCATAAATTTTCTTGCTTTTTCCCTTTCAGCAGCTATGTCGTTTTGTGCAAAAATGCTGAGGCAAAAAAATAAAAACAAACCTGTAACTGATATATTCTTCATCAATCTAATTTTTCGGTACTAAAAATTACAAAAACTAAGCCGGAAAACCGGCAGACCGTTTTCGAGATGCAAAAGTAGGAGAAAGGGTGGCAGATGTTGTTAAAAAAATATTTTATTAACAGTACACTATTGCATTTCTATTTTTTTTCTATTGCAGAAAGCTACATTTGTGATGATGTTGATTTCGAATGAGGTGGAAATTGCTGGTTTTTAAAAAGCTGGCTATTCATTAAGTATATTCCCTACCCCGAAAAAAATAATTATGACGTATAAGGGATTTTTGGGAGGAATATTTTTCGAACACAACACTCTTCCAAAAAAAAATAAAAACTATACGGATGAAAATTGCGTTAGCACAGCAAAACTATCATATTGGAAACTTTGACCTGAATGTAAAAAAGATCATAGAAGCCATCCAAAAATCAAAATCTGAGGGTGCTGACTTGGTAGTCTTTTCTGAGTTATGCGTATGCGGATATCCTCCCCGTGATTTCCTTGAGTTTGATGATTTTATCAATCAGTGCAATACGGCTATCGACACCATTCGCCATCATGCAGACACCATTGGTGTTTTGATTGGTGTGCCAGAAAAAAATCAGAATCCCAAAGGAAAAGACCTTTTTAACGCGGTGTTCTTATTGCATGAGCAGGAAATAAAAGGGCAGGTGCACAAAACGCTTTTGCCTACTTATGATGTTTTTGATGAAGGACGATATTTTGAACCTGCCTACGACTGGAACGTGCTTACCTTTAAGGGGAAGAAATTGGCCGTCACCATTTGTGAAGACATCTGGAATATGGGTACGAATCCTCTGTACCGCATTACCCCCATGGAAGAACTAATAAAATTTCAGCCGGATATCATGATTAATCTTTCGGCTTCGCCCTACAATTATGCGCAGGATATTGTGCGCAATAGTATTGTGAAAGCCCATACCTTGAAATATAAATTGCCCATGATTTATTGCAACACAGTGGGCTCACAAACCGAAATAGTTTTTGACGGGGGAAGCTTGGTTTATGATGATGGGGGAAATAAAATGGAAGAACTTGCTTATTTCGCAGAAGATTTCAGGGTAGTAGATGTTGATTCTTTAGTCAATAAAAATACAGATGCACCGGATTTGGATGAAACGCAGGTGTTTTATTCTGCCACCGATGTGGGGGTGGGGCGAAATGTGTTGGAGTATTTAGTCGATGAGAAAAATATAGCCGAGATCCATTCAGCATTGATTTTAGGTATCAGAGATTATTTTGCTAAGATGGGATTTACAAAAGCCATTTTAGGTTCTAGTGGAGGGATTGACAGTGCTGTAACGATCGCCCTGGCCGTGGAAGCCCTGGGTAAGGAAAATGTACTTGCCGTACTAATGCCGTCACAATATTCTTCCAATCACTCGATAGAGGATGCTGTTGAGTTAAGTAAAAACCTGGACAATCCTTACCAGATCATTGCCATTAAAAATATATATGATGCCTTTTTGACCGACCTTAAACCCATGTTTAAGGATTTGCCTTTCAGTGTAGCAGAAGAGAATATCCAAAGTCGCACCCGTGGAAATCTATTGATGGCCATAGCGAATAAGTTTGGTTACATCCTGCTCAACACGTCCAATAAGAGTGAGCTGGCTACCGGGTATGGAACTTTATACGGCGATATGGCTGGTGGATTAAGTGTTTTGGGTGATGTATATAAAACCCAGGTCTATGCGCTGGCAAAATATATTAATAAAAAAGAAGAAATTATTCCAAATCATATTTTAACTAAGGCACCTTCTGCCGAGCTACGACCAAATCAAAAGGATAGTGATAGTTTGCCGGAATATGACGAATTGGACAATATTCTTTTCAAATACATAGAAGAAAGGCAAGGCCCAAGAGCGTTGATAGCACAGGGTTTTGACGAAAACCTAGTGAACCGTATTTTGAGAATCGTGAACCTTAACGAGTATAAAAGAAATCAGTTTTGCCCCATTATAAGGGTCAGCTATAAAGCCTTTGGTGTGGGAAGGAGATTGCCAATTGTGGCAAAGTATTTGAGCTAGTAAGATTCATTTTCAGAAAAACAGAAAGAGAGAAAGTTGCATATTTTAATATTTAAAAAATGGTAAAAACCGCAGAGGATATCAGAATTCTAAACGAAAAAATTGAAACAACCGGAAGGTTTGTAGACAAGCTGAAAGAAGAAGTTGGCCATATTATTATTGGTCAGTCGCACATGCTGGATCGTTTGTTGATTGGATTGTTGAGCAATGGCCACGTGCTGTTGGAAGGTGTTCCGGGTCTGGCCAAAACACTGACCATCAAATCTCTGGCAACAGCTATTCAGGCCAAATTTAGCCGGATTCAATTTACACCCGATCTACTACCTGCGGATGTAATAGGTACCTTAATTTACAATCAACTGCAGAACGACTTTGTGGTACGAAAGGGTCCCATCTTCGCTAATTTTATTTTGGCAGATGAGATAAACCGTGCTCCAGCCAAAGTGCAGTCGGCTCTTTTGGAAGCAATGCAGGAAAAACAGGTAACCATTGGCGATACCACTTATCGGCTGGACGAACCCTTTTTGGTATTGGCTACCCAGAACCCTTTGGAACAGGAAGGCACTTACCCTTTGCCCGAAGCTCAAGTGGATCGGTTCATCATGAAAGTTGTTGTTCGCTATCCCGAAATGCAGGAAGAGCAATTGATTTTGCGTTCTAATGTGCAAGCCATGAAACTTCCAGAAGTGAAACCGGTAGTGGATGTTCAGGAAATTCTGAAAGCAAGAGATTTGGTTAGGGAAATTTATCTGGATGAAAAGGTGGAACAATATATTCTGGATATTGTTTTTGCCAGCAGGTTTCCGGAAAAATATGGACTGAGTAACCTGACTCCTTTGATTTCCTATGGTGCTTCGCCAAGAGGTTCCATCAATTTGGCCCTTGCCGGAAAAGCTAGAGCCTTTTTGAACAAACGTGGCTTTGTCATTCCTGAAGATATACGAAGCGTTGCACACGATGTTCTTCGCCACCGTATTGGACTCACTTACGAAGCAGAGGCAGAGGATGTGAATGTAGAAAAGGTGATCGACGAAATTTTGGGTAAAGTAAAAGTGCCATAGCGGAAAATGTTTATAGGTGAAAACGACAACTGAAATATTAAAAAAAGTTCGAGAACTTGAAATTCGAAGCAAGAAGCTGGCTAAGGATTTGTTTACCGGCGAGTATCATAGTGCCTTCAAAGGAAAAGGGATGTCGTTTAAGGAAGTGCGGGAGTATGCAGCTGGCGATGATGTTCGGTTTATAGATTGGAATGTATCCGCTCGTTTTGGGCATCCCTATAGTAAGATTTTTGAAGAAGAGCGGGAGCTTACAGTCATGATGATGATTGATATTAGTAACAGTTCTCTGTTTGGCACTCATTATGGTAGTAAAAGATTGGTGGCCACTGAAATTGCCGCCCTGCTTGCATTTTCTGCAGTAAGTAACGGAGATAAAGTAGGTGCTATTTTTTACAGTAATGAAGTTGAAAAATATATTGCTCCCAAAAAAGGAAGACAGCAGGCTTTGTATTTAGTAAGAGAAATGTTGAGTTTTACTGCCCAGGGAAAAGGCACACAACTCAATGTGGCGCTGAAATTTTTTGGTAATGCCATCAGACAGACAAGCATTGCCTTTATACTCAGCGATTTTTTAGATTCGAACTATGAGGATGCTTTGCGCATTGTGGGTAAGAAACATGATTTGATTGGAATAAAAATGTATGATCACATGGATATGGAATTGCCATCGGTGAGCCTGCTCCAGGTAGAAGATGCGGAAACCGGCTCAGTGCAATGGATAGACACCAATAATGCCTATGTAAGAAAAAAATATGAAACAGGTTTCTTTGCTGCTACGGCTTATTGTACAGAAGTATTTAAGAAAGCCGGCAGCGATTTGTTGCATATCAAAACCGGCGATGATCATGTAAAAGCCATGCAAAGATTTTTTAGAAGCAGAGTGAAACAGAGATGATGTGAACTTTGAAAATTGATAATTGAGCATTGAAAATCGAGAATTTTTATTTTTTCCCTCTTAGGGTGATTGTAGCTATATGCCTCTTCATGGTGGTATGTACCAGCGGAGCCATATCTCAAACCACTATTGTGCGGGCATCCACCGATAAGAACAAAATTTTATTGGGAGAACCTTTCTGGCTCACATTAGAAACCAAAGCTGTAAAAGATAATGGCATTAAAGGATTTGATATTGGTAGTATTCCTCATTTTGAATTTATTACCCATGACAGCCTGACCAGACAGGTGAACGGCGATACCATTATCCTAAAGCAATATTATCAATTAACCAGCTTCGATTCTGGTCAGTGGGTGATACCACCTATTGTTTTAAGGCCATTTGTGAAAACCAATAGTGTGTTGATAGATGTGGGCTATACCTCCGGGTTTAATCCGCAACAACCCTATAAAGAGGTAAAGCCAATAAAAGATATTCCCTTCAGATTGGATGCCCGCATAGAAAAATGGTGGTACTGGATAGCACTGAGCCTCATCCTTCTTGTGATACTGGTTTATCTGATTACTGGAAATAAAAAAAACAGTTCAACCCCTAAATTCAAAGCGGCCGAATCAGCCTTTCAAACAGCCATGAAAAGCCTGGCAGAACTGAATTCCTCAAAGGTGGAGGAGCGCATCTATTTCTCTGGACTGGTAGAAATCTACCGACGGTATATATTGGAAAGAGCCGGCATCAGCTCCATGCAGCAGACTACCAATGATATGATTGAGAAAATGAAACATTTGTTTCAGGATGAAACAGCCTACCGCAATATGTGTCAGGTATTGCAGCTATGCCATTTTGTAAAATTTGCAAAGTATCATCCGGATAAAACAGAGACCAGGTCTGCATTGGACATCACCACCCAATCCATAAAGTATATCGAAGAAGGGATGAAGTCTGGCAAAATAGTTGAATAAATTTTTGTAAAATATTATCAGGACAACATGGTTTATGAATGGTTGCAAAATATCACTTTTATCTGGCCGGAAAATTTTATTTTACTGGCATTGATACCCATGCTTCTGTGGAGGTATATTCAGAAAGGCAACAGTACATCTTCCACCTTGTTGGTTTCTGGGATAAGGCCCGAAACACCATCCACCTTCAAGGTCAGATTCCGACACCTGCCTTTTGTATTTCGATTAATTGCATTGACTTGTCTCATTATCGCCCTGGCTCGTCCACAGCATCAGACACCCAAAAGCCGAAGCGAAGGTGATGGAATTGACATCGTGTTGTGTATGGATGTCAGCGGCAGTATGGGTACCAAAGACGTTTATCCATCCCGGTTTCAAGTAGCCAAAGAGGTAGCCATCGAGTTTGTAAAAAATCGTCCGGTAGATAGAATGGGTCTAGTGATTTTTGCAGGTGAAAGTTTTACAAAATGTCCCATTACATCTGATAAGAACGCAGTGCTAAGTCAACTACAAAGCCTGAAAATAATGGATGGTGGCTATTTGGAAACCGGTACCCTGATTGGTGAAGGACTGGCTACTTCGGTGAGCCGAATCAGCAAAGGCAGCAACAAGAGCAAGGTGGTGATTTTGCTGACAGATGGAAAGGAAATGGCACCACCTACCCGAATCATGGAACCAGCAATGGCCACCGAAATTGCCAAAGCAAACAATGTAAAAGTGTATTGTATTGCATTAGGGTCCACCATGTTTGCCGCCGAGCAGATGGTAAAAGATGTAATGGGAAATGTAGTCAGAAATGAGGTAGATGAACCTTTGCTAAAAAGTATTGCCAATTCCACCGGCGGACGGTATTATCGGGCAGGGGACAAAGCTACCTTGCAATCCATCTATTCACAAATAGACAACCTAGAAAAATCCAAAGTCACGATCATAAAATATAAGGATACCCTAGAGATGTTTGTAGTGCCGGTACTTGTTGCGTTGTTCTTCCTGATGCTCGAAGTGTTATTGTCCTATACCGTATTTAAGAAGTTTCCCTAGTCTATCTCACCATCAATTTATCCCCTGCCCATCTTGCCAGTCGAAGCAAAACTTTATGGAATAGAAATATCTGTTTCAGATTTCTATTGGGTCGAATACATCCTAAAGGCATTTTTCTATTAAAGGAAAAAATTTATTGAAAAACAATAAATAAATTTTGATAAATACAAAATGGATGATTAGCTTTGGACAAAAATTGAAATGATTTTGAACTTCATAAAAACTCGGAGATTAGTATTTTTGTTTACAGCAAAAAACATAAAGCATCTACCTTGCGTCGCACACTTGAACAAAAGGATATATGGCATCCTATAAATTCTTTGCCATTAGAAGATCTTGAAACCTTCCGTTTTAAAAAATCAAAAAAGTATTCTAACAGATAATAGTTTAAAAATTACTAAACTAAAATTTTAATGAAAACAAAACACATCATCCTATTGCTCTACGTCCTTTCTTGGATCATATTTGTCGGCCTCAGCATAGTGGCCGGAGGGTTTGTTACAAATACTTTTTTTGCCTGGTTCAAGCCCGATGTGGTGCCGCGCTTGTGGCAACAGGCAGATCTTTCAGCTGTTTTTGAATACGACAGAATGTATTTTCTTCAGCTTCACCTATTGATTAGTGTCGTTACAATATTGAAAGCAGTGTTGTTTTATTTTATTATCATCATCCTGCCTGACAAAAACTTCAGTTTGTCTTCTCCATTTAATAAAACCATAGAGCGGTTCATTCTGAAAATGTCATTTGTTTCATTCTTGATCGGGCTTTTCTCCACCTGGGGAAGTAGTTATGCCGAAGGATTGATGCGATTGGGCTTGAAAATGCCTGATTTGCAACAGATGTATTTTGATGGGGCTGGTGTTTGGTGGTTGATGGCTGTGGTGCTGTTTGTAATTGGACAGATATTTAAAAGAGGCATGGCACTACAAGCCGAAAATGACTTAACCGTTTAGATTTGAAACCGCCTTTTGACAAAAAATTTTTAAATTATTTTAGAATGAAATCTATTTCCATAATTTTCCTCCAAACAGTTGTGGTCCTAATGGGTCTTGCCATTTTTGCCCTCATGCTTTGGGAACCTCATTTGGAAGGCCGCAATGAACAGGCCAGCATTTATGAAATCTATTTTAAGGATCCTTTCCTGATCTATGCATATATCGCCTCTGTTTCAGTTTTTATAGCATTGTACCAGGTTTTTAAGTTGTTGAGTTATATCAGGCATCAACGAGTTTTTTCTCCACAAGCTGTCCTGTCTCTGCGAAAAATAAAGTACTGTGCTATTGCCCTCATCTTATTCATCCTAGGTGCAGAAGTTTATTTTTTTATCTTTCAATCTTCAAAAGGAGAAGATATAGCTGGTGGAGTGGCCATGGGGCTTTTGTTACTTTTTGTTGCAGTCATTTGCGGTACTGCTGCTGTCCTGTTCGAAAGCATTATTCAAAAGGGTGTAGATATGAAATCTGAAAACGACTTAACAGTATAGCATGGCAATTATTGTAAATTTGGATGTGATGATGGCCAAACGCAAAATGTCGTTGAACGAACTCAGCGAAAAGGTGGGTATCACTTTATCCAATCTCTCCATCCTCAAAACCGGTAAAGCAAGAGCCGTCCGTTTCGATACCCTTAATGCCATTTGCAAAGCGTTAGACTGTCAACCCGGCGATATTCTGGAATTTCGCAATGTTCCCAATGCATAACACCGTGGCTCCTACACAAACAAATAGCGAAATCGTCAACCACACCACTATCTGTAATCTGCAATTTGTAATCTTTAATCTCTAATCTTCAATTTGCAATTTCCCCTATAACTTTATGCCCATGATTATAGAAGGAAATATAGTGGACATTGAAAACCGCAGTGTTTACGCCGGTGTACTCAGAATAGAGAAAGGGCAAATTATCGGTATAGAACCCACACCTCAAAAGCAATATGATCACTACATCTTACCCGGGTTTATTGATAGCCATGTCCATATTGAAAGCAGTATGTTGGTGCCATCAGAATTTGCAAAAATGGCGGTGGTTCATGGTACAGTAAGTACGGTGAGTGATCCGCATGAAATAGCCAATGTGTGCGGACTGAAAGGTGTAGAGTATATGATCGAAAACGGAAAAACAGTTCCTTTCAAATTCAATTTTGGCGCACCCAGTTGTGTGCCGGCTACTGTGTTTGAAACAGCCGGCGATACCCTAAGTGTGGAAGATGTAAAGACGCTGCTGAATATGGAGGAAATAAAGTACTTAGCTGAAATGATGAATTTTCCTGGCGTACTTTTTCAGGACAAAGAAGTGATGGCAAAAATAGAAGCGGCAAAGGCTCTTGGAAAACCTATTGATGGTCATGCACCGGGTCTAAAAGGGGAGGATGCGATAAAATATATTCAGGCTTCTGGAAATGCTGGAGTAGTGATTTCCACCGATCATGAGTGTTTTACACTAGAGGAAGCACAGGATAAATTGAATGCAGGGATGAAAATCTTGATTCGGGAGGGAAGTGCCGCCAAGAACTTTGAGGCATTGATCGAACTGCTCCATCATCATCCCAACCAGATCATGTTTTGCAGCGATGACAAACATCCGGATAGTTTGCTGATAGGTCATATCAATCAGCTATGTGCGCGAGCGGTGGCGAAAGGAATTGATAAGTTTCATGTGTTGCGGGCAGCTTGTATAAATCCAGTCGTTCATTACAAGCTAGATGTGGGACTATTAAATGTAGGGGATCCTGCAGATTTTATCCTGGTCAAAGATCTTATAGATTTTGAAATATTAGCTACTTATATCATTGGAGAGAAAGTAGCCGAAAATGGAAAAAGCCTTATTCAAACCCAGCCAGCACCCATCATCAATCACTTTAAGGTGAACAAGAAACTAAAGGAAGTATTTGCCATCAAGCATCGTGGCGAGGAAAAAATCTCGGTGATTGAAGCAATGGATGGTCAGCTCATCACCAACCACCTGAAATGCTCTCCCAATGTAATGAATGGATTCATGGAGAGTGATGTGGAAAGAGATATATTAAAAATTGCGGTGGTAAATCGTTATCAGGAAGCTACGGTGGCTGTTGGATTCATAAAAAATTTTGGTTTGAGGCAGGGGGCAATCGCCTCTTCGGTGGCACACGACAGCCACAATATTGTAGTGGTGGGTGTTGATGATGAAAGTATATGCAAGGCGGTTAATCTCATTATTAGTGCCAATGGTGGTGTGTGCTGTGTGTCGGGAAAAAGTAGTTCTCAAAGCCAGGAGGTGGAGGGATTATTGGCTCTTCCGGTGGCTGGTATCATGACCAATCTGGATGGGTATGAAACTGCTGAAAAATATATAGCCCTTGATGCAATGGCTAAGGAATTTGGATGTACATTGCAATCTCCCTTCATGACCTTATCATTTATGGCACTTTTGGTAATTCCTGCTTTAAAAATGAGTGATAAAGGGTTGTTTGATGGGGATAAATTTGAATTCGTGTATCGATCAGATATTTAAAACTAAGGTTGATGAAAAGGATTAATGTTGCCCACCGACAGATATCCGTAATTTACCGATATATACGGCCTGTACACAATAAAGCAGTTGCAATAAAAGTTGTGCCAGCCTATTTTTACTAAAAATTTACAGAAATGAGTGAAAATAATCCATACATTACCGAAGTAAGTAGCAGTCAGTCACAAAGCAGCCAACCGCTGAATGACCCAACAAATTTTCATCCTAAAAAGCCAAACGGCCATTTGTGGATTGGGGGTTTTTTATTGCTTTTAGGAGTGGTTTATCTTTTTAGAAGAATAGGTATTTATATACCTGATTTTATTTTTTCCTGGCAAATGTTTTTGATTGCGCTGGGCGTTTTCATTGGCGTGCGTAGAAACTTTGAAGGTGCCGGATGGTTGATATTGATTTTGATCGGATCCATATTCATGATCAATGAATTCTTTGTTTTTGATCAGTTGCGAAGGTTTATACTGCCTATTATTCTTATCGGTGCCGGGCTGTTCTTTATATTCAGACCACGTGGATCCAGAAATTATATTCAGTTTGATGAAGGTGGAACCAATCCAAAAGCGGGAGTTTCTGGAGAAGATTATGTAGACACCACTTCTATTTTTGGAGGTTCTAAAAAGAAAGTATTTTCTAAAAACTTTAAAGGTGGGGATATTACCAATGTGTTCGGAGGATCAGAGATAGACCTTAGTTTGGCCGATATTCAGGGAACAGCCATGTTGGACGTTACTGCACTTTTTGGAGGCGCTACCTTAATCGTGCCGTCTAACTGGAATGTGATTTCGGAGGCTACCGCCATCATGGGCGAAGTGAAAGATAAAAGAATCATTGCCAATCAGCCTGAGATGAACAAAACGCTGGTAATTAAAGGGACTGTTATTTTTGGCGGTATAGATATAAAGAGTTTTAAATAATAACGAATGTTGAGTTGTAAATGGTTAATGGTGGAAAGTGATTTTGAGTTCAATAGCCATGTTTTAATCTGCAATCTTCAATTTGTAATGAACAATTAAAAATTAATAATTAAAAATCATACATGCCTTCACCGCTTTCTGCCAAAAGATTTATTGCCACATTAATAGTGGGATGGATTGTATTGGTGAATGTGCAAGTGTACACTTTAAACATATTTAGTTTCCCTTTAAGTATTTCAATTGGAGATAGCCTGGTCAGCAATACCTTGCTATTGCTGGCAAGTCTTCTTATTCTAAATATTACCAAATATTATATGCCTACGGCTTACCAGTTCGTAGGCATTATTGTTTCTGCTTTGGTATTATCACTTTTGTGGCTTTTTATTTCCAATAGTTTTCTAAAAATATTTTACAACGATTCCATAGCCTATATCTCCTTTTTGAAGAACTCTCTTCCCATTCGTTTTGTGGCTGCTTTTGTAATACTATTGATTGTGACCACCGCCTCTGTGCTTTGGTACAATTGGCAGGACCGTAAAAAAGAATCACAGCGAAAGGCGGAAGTTGAAGCACTTTCCAAAGAGGCTGAATTGTTTAAGCTCAGACAACAACTGCAACCCCATTTTCTTTTCAATAGCCTTAATTCCATTAATGCCCTGATCGGTTTGGATCAAGAAAAGGCAAGAAAAATGGTTCAGCAACTTTCAGATTTTTTACGCGGCACACTTAGGAAGGAGGAGTCCCAAATGGTTTCGCTGGAGGAAGAAGTAAAGCATTTGGATTTATACCTCGAAATAGAAAAAGTGCGATTTGGAAATCGTCTGCAAACCAGTATTGACATGTGTGAAGATTGTAAGCAAGCCCTTTTACCTTCTTTGCTTCTGCAGCCAGTCGTAGAAAATGCGATTAAATTTGGACTCTACGATACCACCGGACAAACCCTGATCACCATCGATTGTGAAATGGAAAATGGAGAATTGATGATCAGTGTAAAGAATCCTTTTGATGCTCAAACCTCTTCGCCAAAGAAGGGGACAGGGTTTGGATTGTCGTCCATAAAAAGACGATTATATTTGTTGTTTGCCAGAAATGATTTACTGGTTACAGCGGCAGAAGAAAATGTATTTGAAACAATCATAAAAATTCCACAATGAGCAAAGTAGTTATTATTGATGATGAGTTTTTGGCCAGGAGTATGGTGAAAGAATATTTGAAAAAACACCCGCAGTTGGAAATTGTGGCAGAGTGTGGCGACGGTTTTGAAGGGTTGAAAGCTATTCAGGAGCATCAACCCGATTTGATTTTTTTGGATATTCAAATGCCAAAAATTAGTGGTTTCGAAATGTTGGAGTTGGTGGAGAATCCACCGGCAGTGGTGTTTGCCACTGCTTTTGATGAGTATGCCATAAAAGCATTTGAAGCACATGCCATTGACTATCTGCTCAAACCTTTTAATCAGGAAAGATTGGACAAGGCAGTGGCTAAGTTTTTGTCCCAGACCCGAACAGCAAGCGACAATACCAAAGATTTACTCAATGATGCTCAATTGCCAGGAAGCAACAGCCGCATCGTGGTGAAGAATGGAAGCAAAATAAAAATCATTCCGGTTCAGGAGGTTTTATATCTTGAAGCGGCAGATGATTTTGTAAAAATATTTACAAAAGAAGGATACTATTTGAAAAATAAGACTATGTCTTTTTTTGAAAGCTTCTTATCAGCCGATATGTTTGTACGTAGTCACCGATCCTTTATTGTAAATATTCAGGAGATTACCCGTATAGATCCTTATGAAAAAGATGGCCATGTGGCTATTCTGAAAAATGGAGCTAAAATAAATGTAAGCCGTAATGGGTATGGCAAATTAAAGGTGGTTCTGGGACTCTGATGTTTTAGTTTACACAGGGGAATAACAATTTAATTTGGGAAATGCTGCTTTTAACAGCATTTCCCAAAGTTTTTATAGAGACTAATTCTTTCGATATTTTTTCAAATCTTCCTTGCCTGCCTTTTTCAAACTGATAGCTACGCCACCACTTTTGGCAAGTTTTTGATTAATTTTTGTTCTGCTGGTTACAATTCTTTTTTTGATATGAAAGCTTTGAGGATTGGTGATATAATCAGCATCCTTTCCGTCTTCATATATGGTGGCGATATAGGAAACTGATGGGTCAAGAAAATTAAAGTCGATGGTTAGCGATTGGGCGTTCTCATCCGTGATACCTCCAACAAACCACTCACCTGAAGGGTAAATACCGTCTCTTTCCTTTGCCTTTCTGGCAATTAAAATATAGTCGCCAGGCTCTGCCAACAATACTTTCGTATCCTCCCAATCGGCAGGTACATCTTTAATAAATTGAAAGGGTTCTGGAAATCTTTCATAGTTTTCTATCATATCAGCAGCCATCTGAAGCGGACTGTACATAGTAACATATAGTGCTAATTGTTTTACCAAAGTAGATTTTACAAAACGGGTATCGCCGGGGAAATAATAATCCAATTTGGTTTGAAAAATGCCAGGAGTATAGTCCATAGGGCCACCCATCAATCTGGTGAAAGGCAGTATGGTGGTATGTTCCGGATTGTTTCCGCCAAATGCCTCGTATTCTGTACCACGCGCAGCTTCAGATGCCATCCAGTTTGGAAAGGTTCTGTTTAGTCCAGTAGGTCTAACGGATTCGTGCGAGTTGACCATGATTTGATGTTCGGCGGCCTTTTCCACCACACGTTGGTAATGATCGATCATCCATTGACTATAATGATGTTCACCTCTTGGAATAATATTGCCTACATACCCTGTTTTTACTGCATCATAGCCATAGTGGTTCATGAACTTAAATGCTGTGTCCATCCACCTTTCATAGTTGGTGGCGGATGCGGATGTTTCATGATGCATTATTATTTTTACTCCATTTTGATGGGCATAATTTCTTAATTCCTTCACATCAAAATCAGGATAGGGGCTTACAAAATCAAAAACAAATTCCTTCGATTTTCCGAACCAGTCTTCCCAACCCTGGTTCCAGCCTTCCACCAATACAGCATCGAATCCATTTTTAGAGGCAAAGTCAATGTATTTTTTTACGTATGCTGTGTTGGCTGCATGTTTACCATTGGGACTGAGTTGGGTATAGTTTGTTTTACCTAGATGAACATTATCAATATCTGCATAAGCCCAGGTAGATTTCCCCATTATCATTTCCCACCATACTCCGATGTATTTTACAGGTTTGATCCAGTTGGTCGTTTTGTATTGGGTTGGTTCGTTTAGGTTCAGGATGAGTTGAGGTCCTTTTTCCAGCATTTGAGCGGCTGTGTTGGTTACCACAACAGTTCTCCAGGGTGTATTGAAAGGAGTTTGAATATAGCCCTTCATGCCCTGAGCATCAGGTGTAAGGTGAGATTTCAATGAAAGCTTTTCTGCATTCACCTCCAGATGCATGGCAGGATATCCGATCAATGCGGCTTCTGAAATATTGATATAAAACCCTTCATTTGATTTCATCATCAAGGGAGCTTGCACCGAGTTTTTAACCGGTGTTTGGGAGGCATTTTGCTCAAAACTTTTGGCCCATAGGGAAGGAATGGAGGAAATATTGGAAGTAGTGTAGCTATATTCCTGGGTATCATAATCGCCAGTAATCCACCAGGCTTTATGATTGCCTTTCAATTTAAATTGAGATTCTTCCTCTTTTACTACAAAATAGTTGAGATTTGCCTGTTGAGGAAACTCGTATCGGAAGCCAAGCCCTTCATTGAAAAGTCGGAAAGTAATCGCTATTTCACGCTGGAACTTTGGCTGTGCCAGCATCACACGCAATTCGTTATAGTGATTGTTTATAGTTTTGTGTTCTCCTAAAACAGGATGCCAGTTTTCATTGAAGCTGGATATTTTGTGATCTCTTATCCCAAATCCATTTAGAAAGGATTCGCCATTGGCTACACTCAATCCGAGTTTGCTTTTTCCAATTATTTCCCTTTTGTCAATACTTAAAGTATAATAAGGGATACTGTCCGAAAGTTCAAATTTCATTTGCAATTTTCCATCGGGAGAACTAATAGTTTGCGCTTTAAGAACCGAGGTAACCAGGATGAGGCAAACCACTACCAAATATTTTTTCATATTCAAACAAATTTTAGAATAACAAAGATAAAGAGTTAATGTGTATCGAGTACACATTATTTATTATTTTATTCTCATTTTTTAAAACTAACAAGAGGCTGATGTTTCAACTCAACAGTTAGGGTTCCATTTTTCAGGATTTTGCCGGATGAAATAAAAGGATATAGTCTTTGTCGTTAAGCCTTTCCTAAGAAAATTACAGAATTGTTTATTTTGTCTAATTGATGCTTATATTGCAGGTTTAAATTTCTTTAGTATTTATGAAGCAGTCTTTATTGGTTGTGAATACGGTACTGGTTATTGCAGTTTCCTATTTATTATACAAGCAATTTTCTTTAGAAAGTGGAGGAAATGCCAGAGCGGCAGATACGCTGGTGGGGAAAGACTCATCTGCGCATAGTAAAAAAATTTTAATTGCCTATATCAATATGGATTCCATAGAAAACGGATATAAGCTGGCAAAGGAAGTGACGAATGAAGTGGAGAGAAGGAGGGAAGCGATTTCTAAAGAGATGGAAAAAATGGAAGCCAATTATAAAGGTAAGATGGAAGGCTATCAAAAAAAAGGTGCGACCATGACGGAGGAGGAGGTGAATGCAGCACGTCAGGATCTGGATAATTCTATGCGGCAAATGAGTGAACGCAGGCAAAACCTGGATGAAGAATTTGGCCAATGGGTAAGATCTAAGAATCTAAGTGTGATGAAAGATATTCAGGACTATCTGAAAAAATTTAATGCTGATGGCACGTACTCATTTATTTTCTCCTACGAGCCAGGATTTTTCTATTACAAGGATACTACATTTGATATAACTCAAACTGTTCTGAAAGGATTAAATAATCAGTTTAAGACAACTAAAAAATAGTGCAATTATAAGCCGTCATTGGAATGTTTTTCTTTGTCTGGTGGGTTGGTTAAAATATAAAAAGTGTCGGTTTTTTCCGACACTTTTTTTTTATAAATCAATGATTTAATGGCCTTTTGGCAAATAGTTTTAGTATCTAAATACTTTTCCTCCGGCCATCACTTCCTGGGTTTTCTCGTCATAGGTAGCACGCATACCGGTGCGGGAGGCTGCGGTGGTCATAATATTTGCAATTGAATGACTGTAGCCTGCTTCTACGGGTGCATTGGTTTGTTGGCGGCTTCTGATGCACTCCAGCCAATTGCGCATGTGATTGCTAGTGAGTGAATCAGCACCTGTGTTGGCACTGGCAACCACTGCTTCTGCCTTTTCCACAAGGGCCCTTTCTGGCAATAAGATGGGCTGCATATTCATGGCTTTGGCATATTTTTCCTGAAGTCCACCAATGGGTGAAACCTTATTTGTGATTAGATTCAACTCGCCTCCTTTAGAAAAATATATTTCTGAAGGTCTTTCTTCTCCATTACCCATCCTACTCATAAAAACCACCTGAAAGCCTTTGTTGGATTCGTTTTGAGGGCCATAGTCAAAAACAGCAGTGGTTGTGTCCCAATTGCTTCTACCATCATTCCAATTGTAAATACCACCATTAGCTGTTACGCTTCGTGGATGTTGTAATCCGCTAAACCAATGCACGGTATCTATCTGGTGGCTCATCCATTGTCCTGGCTGTCCGGAAGAGTAGGGCCAAAACAATCTGTATTCTAAATATTTTCTTGGATCCCACTGATCATCGGGTCGATTGATCAAAAATCTTTTCCAGTCGGTATCTTCTTTTTTCAGTTTGGCTACTAGGTCTGGCCTCCGCCAACGACCGGGCTGATTTACATTCCAGGAAAGCTCCACCATATTAATATCGCCAAACTGTCCAGACTTTATAAATGATTCGGCTGCTTTATAATTTTCGCCACTCCTGCGCTGAGAACCTATTTGAATAATACGCTTAGATGCTTTTACCGCTTTATATGCAGCACGATTATCTTCCATGGTTTCGGCAAATGGTTTTTCCACATAAGCATCGCAGTTCGCATTCACCGCCTCCATTGTATGTCTGGCATGCTGAAAGTCGGCTGTACTGATGATAACGGCATCTACTGTTTTTGAGTCATACAATTCTTCGTTATTCCTGTATCCTTTGATATCGTGTCCCAGTTGAGATTTGATATAATCCATACCCAGATTGCGTCGATAATTCCAAAGATCTGAAACACCTACAATATCAAAATTCAATTCTTTGTGGTGGTTCATGAACGCAGGAAACAAAGAGGAGCGAAATCGATCGGAAAACCCAACAACACCTACACGTACTCTGTCATTGGATCCCATAATGTTGGCATAACTTTTTGCACTAAAAGCAGTGGCTCCTAAGAACAAACCGGCACTTGTAAAGGCACTATTCTTAATAAATTTTCTTCTTGAATTGGACATATGGCAGTTTTTGTTCTAAAGTAAAGTAAAATTGCCATTTGTACAAGTGCATCTCGACTGGCATGAATAAGGAAATTAGAAATAGTTGTATTATCGTTTTTCTTCTGTATTTTTAAAAAGAAGAAATTTTCGAATAGTATCTTCTTCCTTATTACCAAAAATCGCGGCTATGAATGAACAACTATTCCAGTTTATATGGCAGTTTCAATATTTCAATAATGTACAACTATGTACCACCGATGGAGCCGCCGTTCAGGTCATTTCACCAGGGCAACTGAACAGGCATCAGGGACCAGATTTTACCAATGCCAAAATACTAATTGGTACGACAACCTGGGCGGGAAATATTGAATTGCATCTAAAAGCATCCGACTGGAATAAGCATGGCCACACAAATGATGAAAATTATAAGAATATCATACTTCATGTAGTGTTTGAAAATGACCAGTCTACAAACGAAATACCTGTACTTGAACTTAAGGACAGAATTGCTAACAGCCTACTCAGTCGTTACCGAAATTTGATGCGTCAGCAACATTTTATTCCCTGTGAAAAGATGGTGGATACTGTTCCGGAATTAACAATAAATATGTGGCAAACTAGATTGGTAACAGAAAGATTAGAAAGAAAACTGGCCGTTATTGATGACTATTTACTGCAAACCCATCAGCATTGGGAAGAATGTTTCTGGTGGTTATTAGCAAAAAACTTCGGTATTAAGACCAATGCTCAGGCATTTGAAGCATTAGCAAAGTCTTTATCCAACAACATTTTGGCAAAGCATAAAAATCAGCTCATACAATTAGAGGCTTTGTTGCTGGGGCAGGCTGGTTTATTAGGCCTAAATTCTGATGAGAAATATGTACTACTATTAAAGAAAGAGTATCAGTTTTTAAAAGCAAAGTATCAATTAACACCCATTCATTTTCCAGTACATTTTTTAAGGATGCGGCCTGGTAATTTTCCTACCATCAGGCTGGCGCAGTTAGCTGCATTGATATCACAATCCGTACATCTTTTTTCAAAAATTGTAGAAGAGCCTTCTTTGTCAGAGGTGGAAAAATGGTTTGCTGTTCCTCCCAATGATTTCTGGAATTATCACTACACCCTTCAGGATGAAACTCATTTCAAAACCAAAACTATTGGAAATGATATGGTTCATAATATCGTCATAAATACCATAGTTCCTATGCTTTTTGCTTATGGTAGCTTTCATCTAAATCAGAAATTGAAAGACAAAGCACTAGCTTGGCTTGAACAAACCGCTGCTGAACAAAACACCATAACCAAAGGTTTTAAAACGTTGGGTTTTACAGTAAAATCGGCATGGCAATCTCAATCTTTGATTGAACTAAAAACGCAGTACTGCGATCAAAAGAAATGTCTGCACTGTGCCATTGGAAATTCGATTTTGAAGCAGTAAATTAAAATTTATATCTGGTTCTAAAGTATTTACCGACCATACTCTTATTCTTTGTTACGATATGATTTCATTTTTATACCTTGCCCATCCTAATTTTTCAAAAATATTTTCTATTTCGTTTTGAAATTACAACTCATCTGAGTTTGATCTTTTGTGTTTATTTATCAGGTAACAGATTTCATTCCATATTTGATTGTTTTGTTTGATTTAAAAATTGCGCCTAAAATTTTTAAAAGACAAAAACAAGTTAAGTATTCTGTTTGCTGAATTTTATCAGGAAGCCAATCTAATTCGTTGGCCTCAATATCTATTTGTTCATTTTAATTCTGGTATCGTAAAAAAAATCTTCCACATTAGTAATTTTAAATTTTTTGAAATGATTATTTTGTGGATTAAGAAGGTAATTGAATTCGCAGGGAATTACAACCGATGGAAATTTGATTACCGCAGTCTTTGCCAGCGTTAATAGATTTGTCCCAAAGTCTTTTGTGGAAGCTGGTGCAGGCGATACCTGCCAATTTTCAGGGAGTTCATGTATAGTTAACTCTTGAATTTGGATTTTAGGTATTTCAATTGTTATAAGGCTTAGCGATTTTGGAATATCATCTATATTAACATTGACAGTAAATTCTAAAACTGCAAGTGCTCTGCTTTCAGATGTATAAATGCAAGGAGTTAAAATATGATTCCATCTCCCTCCATGTAGTTTGGCGCCTTCTCCGGAAAAATCTTTACTGAGTTTCGTTTTGGCAATTCGATAAACAAACATGGTAACTTGTTTTAAGAGTACACACCATAATCAATCCTTCCAATAATATTTTTCACCTCCTCTCTTCCAAACTGATTGTTGCAAACCTCGTAAGGTGTTTTTCCTCCCAATGCCTGGTTTTCTTTAAACATCCATTGATTAAACTTTTCTTCGTTTTCAAAAACTTCATATCCATAAGAGTAGATATCAGCTAATCCAATAATCCTTTCACTTAAAACAATATTGAATTTTTCAGAACCTTGCTTATTAATTAGGGTTACCCTTGTTACTGAAAGTAATTTGGAAAGTTTATCATAATCTAACTTAGCCCTTATTTTAAGTTTTTCTAATTCATTTTTACTAATACCTACTTTTAATCTTTCCATTTTTTCCATTGCTGTTAAACGACTTTCAGCTTTCCTTTTGAAGCCTGGGAAAATTACAGTACTTGAACTTGGAACTTTTCCCTTTACTGATTTGGACAATTTGGTCTTTCCTGCACTCGATCGTTTTTTTGACGAGATTACTTTTTTGCTGGTAACGACATTTTGAGATTTTTCTTTTAGCATAGTATAATAATTTACTACAATGTGTATAAATATATACTATAAATTTTGATTTATAAAATTGGTTTTTTTATCGTGTTATGAGAGATAAACAGCTATGGACACAAAGATTCTGTTGCGGTTTGTTTAAGGTGACTTTGCGTGTATTCCTCTGCCCTACATTGTGGTTGTAAAAAACGAACCGCTAAAGTCACAAAGTGCGCAGAGTTTACACAATGGATAATAGAAAATGACTTTGCGTGAATTCCTCTGTGGTACTTTGCAGCTGAAAAAACAAACCGCTAAGGTCACAAAGTGTGCAAAGTATACACAATGGAAAATAGAAAATGTCTTAGCGTGAATTCCTCTGTGGTACTTTGCTGTAAAATAGTATAATAAATACACGGTGGTCAATAAAAAAACCCGCCAGTACAGCGGGTTTTATATCACTTAATTTTTACAAAATTAATACCTGTAATGTTCTGCTTTAAACGGACCAACTTTAGGAATACCCAAATATTCCGCTTGTGTGTCAGTTAGTTCTTCCAATTGTACACCAATTTTTGCCAAGTGCAAACGTGCTACTTTTTCATCCAAATGTTTGGGTAATACATACACGTTATTTTCATATTGTGTATTATTCGTCCACAATTCAATTTGTGCCAAAGTTTGGTTAGTAAAGGAATTGCTCATTACAAAACTAGGATGTCCGGTAGCACAACCTAAGTTCACCAAACGACCTTCGGCTAATAAAATAATATCGTTGCCATTCACATTGTAAATGTCCACCTGTGGTTTAATAGTGTCTTTTGTATTACCAAAATTATCGTTCAACCAGGCCACATCAATTTCAATATCAAAATGCCCGATATTGCACACAATGGTTTTATCCTTCATCAGTTTAAAATGTTCGCCAGTAATCAAATCGCGGCAGCCAGATGCAGTCACCACAATGTCGGCTTCTTTAACGGCATCAATCATTTTCTTCACTTCAAAACCATCCATAGCGGCTTGCAATGCACATATAGGATCAATTTCGGTAACAATTACCCTGCAACCTGCGCCAGCCAATGAAGCTGCCGAACCCTTACCTACATCACCATAACCGCCTACTACAGCCACTTTCCCGGCTAACATCACATCCGTTGCACGACGAATAGAATCCACTAAAGATTCTTTACAACCATACTTGTTATCAAATTTAGATTTGGTAACCGAGTCGTTTACGTTGATAGCCGGCATAGGCAAAGTGCCTTTAGCCACACGCTCGTACAAACGATGCACACCCGTAGTCGTTTCTTCACTAATCCCTTTTACATACTGCACCAACTCCGGATAGGTATCCAGCACTATATTGGTAAGGTCGCCACCATCGTCCAAAATCATATTCAACGGACGCTCTGCGCTACCAAAAAACAAAGTTTGTTCAATGCACCAATCCGCTTCGGGTTGTGTTTGCCCTTTCCATGCAAACACGCCAATACCAGCAGCAGCAATGGCCGCCGCCGCATGATCCTGTGTAGAAAAAATATTGCAAGAACTCCATTTTACCTCAGCACCCAAAGCCACAAGTGTTTCAATCAATACCGCAGTTTGGATGGTCATGTGCAGGCAACCCGCAATACGGGCACCCTGTAGTGGTTGGCTAGCTGCATATTCTTTTCTTATACTCATCAAGCCTGGCATTTCAGCTTCCGCCAAACGAATTTCTTTGCGACCCCACTCTGCAAGACTGATGTCGGCTACTTTGTACTTCAAGTCAAAGTCAATTTGAGATTTTGTAACAGTTGACATAATTTGTATTTAAGATTTTCGATTATTGTGTTTTTGGGTTTTCATAAAGAATTGGTGTATTAGAAATCTTTATCCTGCTTTTTCCAATTTCTTTTTGAAGCCCCAAAATTACCATTTAGGATAAAATAATAGGATGAAATTGATTTTTTAGGGTTTAATAATATAATTTCGCAATATCATAGGTTATAAATATTTCAAATGCCAAATAGTAAACCCACAAAAGAAAAAGCGGCTATTGGTCAGGTTTTGTTTGATAATAAAGATTTTGAAATTCTCAGGTTGCTGCAAAAAAACGGACGAATTTCTGTAAAAGAAATTGCAGACACCATACACCTGAGTACAACGCCGGTTCATGAAAGAGTAAAACGCTTGGAACAGACTGGAGTAATTGTAGGATATGCGGCAAGGTTGGATGCTGCTCTTCTGGGGAAAAAGCTAATGGTGATTTGTCATGTTTCTTTGAGAGAACATAATAAGGTAGCTGGTACAAAATTTATAAAGTCGATTATCGCTTTACCAGAAATTTTAGAATGCTACAGCATCTCTGGAGAATTTGATTTTATGTTGAAAGTATTAACAAGTGATATGGAGTCTTATTATGATTTTCATGTAAATAAGCTAAGTCAGGTGGAAAATGTAGGCCATGTAAAAAGCACATTCGTGATGGGCGTTGTAAAGCAAACACATGAAATATTGTAAGTTTCTAAATATAAAAGTTTCGTGGTATTTATCCTCAATTCAATATTTGGAATAATTATTGCTTAATCTTGCATATTCTTTTGAACCCTTATTATTTTTTAATTATGAGACTGATATTTTTTGGACTAGTTATATTACTTTTTACCGGTTGTGATCTTAGCAAAAAGAAATCGCTGGATTGTCCGGGTGTAAATTGTTTATCAAGCAATGCCAACTTCGCATTAAGATTTGTGGATAAAAATACCGGTGAAGATCTGGTGGAAAATGGAACAATCGAAAAAAGTCATATAAAAATTATGAATGGTGGTAGTTATCCGCTACTCGTTACCAATAAACTGGATGTAGATACTTTGGAAAATGCAATAGTTTTTATGGATTACTCGAGAAATGGAAAAAACACCATTCGAATATTTAACACTACCCAAACCATCAGTTTTGACTATGATTATTCTATTCGCTATGAAAACTGCTGTAATATAGGCGATATTAAAAGTATTTCTCTAAGTAATTATTCCTATGAAATGTACCCTTTAGGCAATCTGGGTCCTAATTTTAAAGTAATAGTAATCAAACTATAGAACAGACAATAGAACACATTGCAGAATTTCAATTAAGTATTAATTCGAATTTGGACTTTCAGAAATCAATACCCTGTATAGGAAATTGGCTACAAATTCACTGACTTCTTTCCATCGTTTGTGCGCCAAAGTGCCAGCCCATAACGGATTAAAATGTCTTTGAAGTTCGTGCCCCTGTTTTTCATAAATTTTTATTGAAGAAGGAATGTGTAATGCGTTGGCGTATCGATATATAATTATACTTCCAAATAATCCTTTGTCAACTTTTTGGGCTGGCACCACTCTATCTCTGAGTCCATGAACACTTACTATGGGAATATGCTGATTTCGAAGCCAAGTGCTGTCAAATAAGGCTCCCCATAAATTCACTACAGCCACTATTTTGTCTGGATTAAAAAAGCTTTCCCCTGGTTTTAGTGTGTTTATAGAATTCATTAGTTCAGTATTGCTATACACAGAGTGCAAAGCAACCATGCCTCCTGCTGAATTTCCGGCCAGTATTATTTTGGTAGTGTCTATCCGGAAACGTTTATTTTCTCTTTTAAGATAGGCAATCACTTGTCGAATATCACTCATGGCATCCACGCAACCATTCATGATCTCTTCGCGGTTTGATAAAGAAATTTTCTTGTTTAATCTATAATTGGCTGCTACGCACACATATCCTCGTTCAGCAAATAGACGGCTCCATCGGGGTGTTCCTCTTGAAGTTTTGTTCCCGAATCTAAAACCCCCGCCATGAATCCAGATTATAACCGGACGATTTGAAACTGTATCCTGGGCTGGTTGATAAAGGTCTAGGAGATGGTATTTTGATTTGGATGTAGCATGCGTTTCGGAGGCATAGGAAATGTTTTTGGAAATGGTTATAGAGTTGAAAACTTTATCCAGATATCTCTGTCCTGAAACCTGAAAGTTGAAAGTTAAGGTAATTGTAAAAAAGAAAAATAAGTGTAAAAAAAAATAGCTTGCTTTGGAATGGATCATTCTTAAAGTTAAGCTATTCTTTTTGATTCAATTTTTGTATTCTCCTCATTTATCGAATGGTTTGCTCATCGCAAAGGCCGCATTTGCTTTTCCAATTAGTGAGTAGTTTGGTGTTTGATCTGATGGCATTAGCTTTAGAATTTTTGCAAGAAAACCAGCATAGTTTCCTTTGAACTTTCCTTTGTTATAAACTTTTAATAATTTTTCGGTGAATAGTCCGTTTTTTTCACCATCCAGCGAGGTTTGATTGTCCTGGCAACCAGAAAGAAGAATTACAGTAGCCTTTATTTTTTCTGAGCTTGCCATATTTTTTTCGGATGGGCTCGAATACTTATAAATTTTCTTATTCTTTTTATAAATTTCCGGACCTTCTTTTATTAGTTTACTTCTGATATCATCAGCTGGATCAGGAGCAGATTCATCAGAGCCAAATGTTCGTGAGACCGAACCACTATGGCAACTGTCAGATATCATAAAAATCTTTACACCTGTCTTAAACTTACTCCACAGTATAGCCAATTCATCGTCAAGGACCATTCTGTCATACAAACACCATGTTTCATCATAACCATCAGTTTCATCTTTGTTATTGTCTGGCAAAAAGGATCCGTGGCCGGAATAGGTGATAAAAAACATATCATTTTTCTTCAACTTTTTGGCTGCTGCCTGAATAGACCTAAAAACATTTTCCGAATGCCCCTCCTCATTGATAAGCAAATCAGTTTTATCGTACTTTTTTTGTTTAGCAATGGCCAGCATATCCTTTGCATCGTTGATGCAACCCGCCAGTGGATATTCGCTGCCATAATGGTTGGGGTCGATCTTGTTGAGACCAATGTGTAGTGAGATTGCGTAAGGCATAACTTTTTATTTTGTGGTGATTGAAATATTATGGGACAATTTTTACTTTTCAATTAGGAAGTTTACCACCCGCGAAATTTCTTTGGCAATATTGGTATAGGCGGCATCTTTATCTTCAAAATCTGTTACAGGCATCGCACCTGTTGGTAATGCCTGTAGTTTTGCAAAAGGCATATCCTGCCAATCACATTTTCTTAAAATAATTGGAATTACTCTTGCCGAACCCTGATCATGTCTTTGTAGTGCCACTGCCAGCTCCTTATCCCAAATGTATTGGGAGTTTAAAAAGTCTATACTTATCAGTAATAGGATAATATCGGCTTCCATCAATTCTTTCCTAATGGTATCATTCCACGAATCACCACCTATCAACATTCGATCCTGCCAAACTGCAATCTTATTGCTACGTTTCAGGCCAATCAAATGCTTGTCCATTTCACTTTTCATGGCTTCATCGGCATGGGCGTAAGAAATAAAAAGTTTTAGGGCCTTGGGCATAGCTCAATTTTTATTATAATTATTTATTTTATTCACTTTTCTTTTGAGTACATCAATGTTTTCTATTTTGTACCTACCTAGCCATACTTCAATTTGTCTGGATGGTGCTTTTAGATTTATTAGCCTAGCGTCCACTGAACTGCCTATTGCACTACTTACAAGTTTTGCAATTTCAAAAGCGGTTGCTTTATCACTTTCATTAAAATATTTTATTACTGAGTTGAAAGAGATACTTTCAATGGCTTCAGGTGTTTGCAATCGATAGCTGCCCAAAGCTGAAATCACTTTTTCTTTCTGGGTATTGAATTCAGGCATGTATTGAATATATACTAGGATGTTTTTTCGAATGCTGGAATTTCCAACACCACTAGCATCTGGTGCGGCATTCGGCTTTACAGGTATTTTGTTTGTTACATTGTTTTGTACCAAAGCCATTTTTGCCTGAATTTTCTTTATGGAATCGTCTATGTTTTGTACAGGCTGGTTTTCCTGAAGACTTACTATTTTTTTATTATAAAGGTTTAGTTTTTGAATTTCATAATTTTTTAAAGAGTCTTGTTGCTTTAGAATTTCTACAGTACGAGTGGTGTTTAAAAGGCTTGCTTCCGCTACCACCGTTGCCGAGTCTGCACTTTGGATAGCCTGCTGTGCCCTTAATATTGCGTTTTCTTCCATTAGTTCCTTGTTCTTGATAAACAAATAAATCAAGATACAGGCCAATAGGCATAGGATGGATACCCAAATGGTAGTCCATCTTTTTGCTTTATTGTAGTTACTCAGATATTGATCTATCAAATCGCTGGGTGCTTTTTCCATATTCAATTTCTTTTAAAACCTGTGGGAAACAATGCGTTCTTAATAGCGAATAAAGCAATACTCAAAAAAAGTAAAAACGTAAATATGGTAATGGTGGTATCGTTCAGTTTTTGTTTTACATAAATAGTTGCTGTTATGCCCATTCCTAGCACAATAGCAGCAAGAATAAAATAAAATGTTTTCGAATCGTTGGCAATCCTTACCGTCTTGAATTCCCTGAAAGCGGAATCCTTGATTTGTTTTGAGATGGCCACCAGGATGATATCGTCGTCCTCCTTTTGATCAAAATGTTCCAGCACTGATTTCCCATCTTCAGGAAGAAATCTGTTTTTTAATAACCTTAGTTCTGGCTCACTTTCGATATCTACGTCTCTGATAAGGATAGGGACAATGTCTTTTTTTTCAGAGATAGCTGTTTTCAGAAGTTCATAGCATTCGTCATTGGCCAGATAGTCGGCACTTATCAGGGGCACTGTCAAATCGGATTTTCTGATGAGTTCAAATGCAATTGTTTTGTCGGCACTTTGCTTAAAGATGGTGTCTTTGTCAACAATAGAAATGATCTTGCTACGCACATAGGAGGAAAAATGCCGGTTTATTTTGGAATACAGATCTTTGTCCTGAGCAATGTCGGAGTAAGAAAAGAATATTTGTTTAGCGGCATTCATGGCTTTCCGAAAGGTATAAAAAACTATAAGGGGAATCAAATATGCCCTATCGCATATATTAGTTAGTTTTTAAAACTTTCTATGAAACGTATGGCATAGCTCATATTGCTTTTACCCTTAGGATGAAAACTTCCATTGACTGGGGCTTAAATTTGACAATAATGATAAGATGTTCCAAATGATTCTAAACATCAAAACCGGCAAACCTGTCAATACTGTATATTTGCACCCCATTAAAAAATGGAATTTTCACCCGATCAATTATAGAAAAGAGGGATGAGATTTTAGTCATAAATTATAAATTGTAAATAGCAATGTTTCGTACACACACTTGTGGCGAGTTGAGAATCGCAGATGCAAATAGAGAAGTAACCTTATCCGGATGGGTGCAAACCGTTCGCAAGTTTGGCAGCATCACCTTTGTGGATCTGCGCGACAGATATGGTATCACCCAATTGTTGTTCAATGAATCTTTAAATGATCAGTTGGATGAGAATCCACTGGGGCGCGAGTTTGTGTTGCAGGCAACTGGTGTAGTAAATGAAAGAAGTAATAAAAATAAAAATATACCAACGGGCGAAGTAGAGCTTTTGGCAAACAGTTTCAAAATTCTGAACAAGAGCATCACCCCTCCATTTACGATTCAGGATGATACCGATGGAGGAGATGATTTGCGCATGAAATATCGATATCTGGATTTGCGTCGCAATGCAGTAAAACGTAATTTGGAACTTCGTTATGCCGTAAACAGGGCTACTCGCGATTACCTCCACGGCCATGGTTTTATGGATATCGAAACTCCGTTTTTAATAAAATCTACCCCTGAAGGTGCCAGAGATTTTGTGGTGCCGAGCCGTATGAATCCAGGAGAGTTCTATGCATTGCCACAATCGCCTCAAACCTTTAAGCAATTGTTGATGGTGAGTGGTTACGACCGTTACTATCAGATTGTAAAATGTTTCAGGGATGAAGATCTGCGTGCTGACAGACAACCGGAGTTTACGCAAATAGATTGTGAGATGGCATTTGTGGAACAGGAAGATGTACTCAGCATGTTTGAAGGGTTAATCAAATATATTTTTAAGGCAGTTAAGGGAATTGACTATTCAGAATCAGTGGCACGAATGACCTGGCAGGAAGCGATGTGGCAATATGGAAATGATAAGCCCGATATTCGTTTTGATATGAAACTCCTGAATCTGAAATATCCGGGCCATGTATTTAAGGATAAGGCAAACCACGAAGCACTGATTAGCGGAGCGGATTTTCCGGTTTTTGATTCGGCTGAAACCGTTGTAGCCATTGCGGTTCCGGGTGCCAGCGAATACACCCGCAAGCAAACAGATGAACTAACTGATTGGGTAAAACGCCCCCAAATTGGTATGAAAGGATTAGTGTTTATCAAGTGCAATGCCGATGGTACCTTCAAAAGCAGTGTGGATAAATTTTATAGCGAAGAAAGGCTCAAGGCCATTGCCAATGCGGCTAATGCTAATGCAGGAGACCTGATCTTGATTTTGGCAGGAGCAGAAGAAAGAACCCGCAAAGCCATCAGCGAACTAAGACTTGAAATGGGCAAACGCTTAGGGTTTAGAAAAGACAATGAGTTTAAACTTCTTTGGGTATTGGATTTTCCACTTTTCGAATATGCCGAGGAAGACAATCGTTGGGTGGCAAGACATCATCCGTTTACCTCGCCCAAACCTTCGGATATTGAAACCATGATCAATAATAATCCTGCTATCGAAAATGCTGCCGAATACCTGAAGCATCCTTATGCCAATATCAAAGCCAATGCCTATGATATGGTATTGAATGGAAATGAAATTGGAGGCGGAAGTATTCGTATTTTCCAAAAGGACTTGCAGCAAAAAATGTTTGAGGCATTAGGTATGGATGAGCAGGAGCAACAACATAAATTTGGTTTCTTGTTGGGTGCTTTTGAATATGGCGCACCACCTCATGGAGGCATCGCATTCGGGTTCGACAGGACCTGTGCTATATTAGGCGGGAGCGAAAGCATTCGCGATTTTATCGCCTTCCCTAAAAATAATAGTGGTCGCGATGTGATGTTGGATGCCCCATCTTCTATCGATGACAAACAGTTCACCGAACTACAAATAAAGCTGAATCTGAAACAGGATTAGTTCATAGTTGATAGTTCGTTGCTAATAGCATAAAAGGTTTTCATATTTTTTGAAATCATGCGCCCTGCTTAGTGCTACTATCAAGCTTTGTTGCAGCTTGTCTGCCGTGGAGGATCGCACGCTTGTACCGAGGTACTACTATCAGCAACTTAAAAATATAATAACAAAAGCCGCCAAGATGTAATAATCTTGGCGGCTTGTTTATTTGATAACTATATTTCCCAATCCAACTCTAATACCGATTGCGCATTCGTAATAGTCCAATCTAATTGGCCACTAATAACATCTAATTGGTATAAAAATCCCCTATTCCATTAGCCATAACTCATGACTTACTTGGGCACATATAGTACATATTTCTGATCAAAAAAATCTTCTTTAAAAAGATCGCTAATGGCAGTAACATAAGGTCTGGTGCCACTTTCCTGAATTTCCTTTGCCAGATCGCCACCTTTCAGACAAATCAGGCCAGGAGCAGGTGCTTCATCATAATTTCTTTCCTTTGAACCTTGAATGAGAAGTTTGCTCCATTGCCATAAATCTTTTAAGGGAGCCACAGCACGGGATACTACATAATCAAATTTTTTATCCTTAATTTCCTCTATTCTGGTATGCTGAGTGGTGATGTTTTTCAAGCCTATGGCATCGGCTACCTCATTTACCACTTTCAACTTCTTGGCTATACTATCCACCATGTGAAAATGTATTTCAGGAAAATAAATGGCTAGCGGAATTCCAGGAAATCCACCTCCACAACCCAGATCCACTATCTTGGAACCAGCTTCAAAAGGGTATAGTGCTGCAATGCTTAAAGCATGTAAGACATGTCTTTCATAAAGGCTGTCAATGTCCTTTCTGCTTATCACATTTATCTTTTCGTTCCAGTCCTTGTATAGCGTTTCAAGTGCTTCCAATTGTCTTATTTGCGTATCAGTAAAATCTGAAAAATATTTAAGTATGACTTCCATTGCAACAAACGTACATGAAATTTTTCATCCACAATTTGCAAATAGAAAGGATGGAAAACTTTATTCGAGTTCGAACTGGTATAAGCATAATGAGGATCGGCCAATTTAGTTTTGGTACTTAAATATTGCGGATAGTAGCCCTGAAGTTGAAGTATGCGATTCTCCACGGCGGACAAGCTGCAACGAAGTTCAATAGTAGAACTGTCGTTTGGCTCATTATAGAAAACTAGAACTATTTGCAGTACCGATTCAAATAAATATTCAGCTGAAATATAACAAGCTATTATATTGCTGGTAGGAAATAATCTCCGATGTTTGTTTTGTAATAAAAATTTGGTTCTGGCATGGTATTAAAAAATAAAGGATTTCTACTGTCTGTTTTTCTATTTGCTTTTTTTTCGCTTACAGCTCAAACAGATTTTGTTTTTTCTGATGCTGTTAAACCCGACAGTGTAAGGGCCCCCTTTTCTACAAAGGATTCTCTGATTCAGGTGAAAGCATTTGTCAATGGAAAGGAGGAGCTTTTTATACTGGATAATGCCTGTCCATATTTGGTGATCAATTCCAGACATTGGGAAATGAAATCAGATAGCAGTATTTATGCCAGGGGTATAGGTGGTGTCATAGAGTCTGGCACAGTGTTTATCGATTCGTTTAACTGGCAGGGTATTCAAAAAGCAAAGTTTAAGGCGGTCGCTGCAAATCTCGCCAATCTAGGAGATAGTATCTGTGGACTGATTGGCTATGATGTGTTTAAGGAATATGAATTTCAATTGAATTTTGATAGTAGCTGGCTTGAATTGAACCGTGCAAATAACGAAATATCAAGGGAGGATTTTGAATCTAATCAAATAGCTATTCCTTTTCAAATGGTAAAGCATTTGCCTGTGGTGAAAATAGTATTGGAAAAAGATACACTTTTGATGGGGATAGATTGTGGTAATTCACAGAGTTTGCTTTATGCATCCAGTTTGTCCAGGTTTTACAATATCAGTCATTTGCGAAATACCATTCTCAGGGGTGGTGGAGATTCTGCCATACTTGTAAGGGAAGGCGTACTGAACAAGTTTACAATAGATACGCTTTCCTACGAGGAAATGAAATTTTCTTTTGATGATAGAGCCATGGGGCAAATCAACCAGTCATTGCCCATAAAAATAGATGGTTTGTTGGGATTGGACTTCTTAAAACAGTATAAAACAATTATCGATTTTCCTAATCATATCCTGCTTGTAGAACCTAAAAGGAAGTGATAACAAATGCCCCTTCTTCGCATATAGAATTAATGACAATAGAATTTAGCGATTACCATTTTTTCTTTTCTTTTTTCCAGAGTGTTTTGGCAAAAAGCAGGTAGTAAAAAAACATCCACATATCCATCAGAACTATCCAGCCAATCAAATCCGATTCATTTAGTTGTTTCATCGCTTTTGAAAAAACGATATATTGGATAGTAGATTTTACAACAAAAATGCCAACAGCTATTTGCCAAGAAAATAAAATAGCCGTAGTAATGAGCAGTGGGTAAAACAAAAACTGTGATAAACTGTATAACCCCAGCAAAAACTTGTGTTTGGGTTTGTAATATTTCGAAGTGCTGTAATGCCTGGTTTTCTGGCGTTTCCAATCGCCCCAGGATTTTTTCGGAATACTTATTGTGTGTGCATTGGGGTTGGTCACAATGGCTGTGTTTTTGTTTGTGGCTGCTTTACTTATGAAAAGATCATCATCCCCACCGGGTATATGGTTGATGGAGGCAAACCCCCGATGTCTTGAAAATAATTCTTTCTTATAACTTAGGTTTCTACCCACCCCCATATATGGAAGTCCAGCTAATGCATAGGATAAGTATTGAAGGGCACTATGAAAAGTTTCGAAACGAATAATTTTATTTAGCAACCCTGGTAGTTTTTGGTAGGCACCATAACCTATCACGATTTCTGTTTGCTGCGAAAAGGCGCTCATCATCAGGCTAGACCAGTTTTCGGAGGCCGGGGCGCAATCTGCATCAGTAAGCAATAAATGACCATGAGTGGCCTCTCGAATACCAATAGACAATGGATATTTTTTGCCGGTATAGATGGAAGCTTCGCTATCTATATTGATGACTTTGAGCCGCTGCTGCTGAAGGCTCAACCATTGCATTTCATGTCTGGTATTGTCCGATGAATTGTCATTTACGACCAATAATTCAAAAGGTGCTTCATATTGTTGCTGAAGAATTTGAGGTACATTTTGTCGAAGGTTGTTAAGCTCATCTCTGGAACAAACAATAATGGATACCGGTGAATCTGTATGGGTGTCTGTTTCTTTTGGTTTGAAAAAAGCTAGTCTGGAAAAAAAATACAAGTAGTAGAACAACAATATTGCGCTTATTGTTGCACAGCCATAAAACAGATAATCCGATAGAGCAATTAGCATGGCGGCAAATATAGTTTGCAAAATTATCAACATTGAAAATATTTGTGGCACCTACCGCCCTGCTTGTTTAATCTGTTTACTTTTGCGCCAATGGCAAGATTAAGTTTTAAGTTAGCACATCAGGACAAAGGCTCCAATGCAAGAGCCGGCACTATCACAACCGATCATGGGGAAATACAAACCCCCATTTTTATGCCTGTGGGTACAGTTGGAAGTGTGAAAGCAGTAACTCAACAACATTTGAAGAAGGATGTAAAAGCACAAATTATTCTAGGCAATACCTATCATCTGTATTTGAGACCCGGTACCCAGGTGCTAGAGAAAGCAGGAGGACTACATCAATTTATACACTGGGACAGACCCATACTCACCGATAGCGGCGGTTATCAGGTTTTTTCCTTAGCTGGCACCAGAAAAATAAAGGAAGAAGGGGTTACTTTTCAATCTCATATTGATGGCAGCAAACATCTTTTTAGTCCGGAAAGGGTAATGGATATTCAGCGAAGTATTGGTGGCGATATTATTATGGCTTTTGATGAATGCCCTCCTGGTGGAAGTGAATACGAATATGCCAGAAAAAGTATGGAGCTTACCCATCGCTGGCTGGATCGTTGTGTCACACAGTTCCGTGCTACTCCAGATAAATATGGGTATACCCAAAATCTTTTCCCAATAGTGCAAGGGGCTACTTACAAAGATCTGAGAAAACAATCCTGTGAACATATTGCCTCCAAAGAGGCTCCTGGAAATGCCATCGGTGGACTCAGTGTGGGTGAGCCAGAGCCAGTAATGTATGAAATTTGCGATTGGTGTTGCCAGCATTTGCCTGCTGAAAAACCCCGCTACCTGATGGGAGTGGGTACGCCCTGGAATATTCTGGAATGTATTAGTATGGGCGTAGATATGTTTGATTGTGTGATGCCCACCCGAAATGGACGAAACGCTATGTTGTTTACCTCAAACGGAATAATCAATATTGATAATAAAAAATGGGAATTCGACTTTTCTCCAGTGGATGAGGAATTGCCCTGCGAAGTAAGTCAATATTATAGCAAAGCCTATTTAAGACATTTGTTCAAAGGTGGAGAACTACTGGCTTTAAGCATTGCCAGCATCCATAATCTTAGTTTTTATTTGTGGCTGGTGGGTGAAGCTAGAAAGCATATAGTGGCAGGTGATTTTGCCTCCTGGAAAGAAGAAATGGTGGTAAGGCTGAAGACTAGACTATAGGCTGATGGAGTATTTATGTATAGATTTTCAATCGGTTATTGGATTGTATAGAGTAATTAAGGGCAGCAGTTCCTATCCATTTTGAATAGTGGCATCATGCTGTTGTAATGTTTTCATAGGTGCTAAAAATATCAGCCATCTACATGAAAATGACTTTATAAAGCAAATGGTGGTATGGATGATTTGCTGAGATGGGTTTGTTGGTAAATGAAGTTAGGTCGGCCCTTGATTTGAAATAAAGTTGAATGGATGCCTCCAATAATTGATTTTAATAGCAGGTGATTAGATTCCATTTTTTGAACACCTACCTTCTTCTCAGCCATTCTACAGTTTTTTTCAACCCTTCATCGAGAGAGGTGAGATTTATGCCCAATTCATCAATGGCTTTTTGGGGTGTAACATGCCAATCGTATTTGCCTTTAGCTATCCATTTCGGTGTGATGAGGGGCTCTTTACCCAACCAAGTTTTTATTAATTGCAAGCGAGCGAAAGCCATCTGGAAGAGGATAGGCATATATATCATTTTTCTTTTTATTCCCGATATTTTTGAAAGCTTTGCGAAAAATGTATTGTAATCATGATTGGTGCCACCGAGAATATAGGTGTGTCCCTTTTTCCCTTTTTCCATCGCAAGTATATGCCCCAGAACTACGTCTTCCACAAAAACATAATTTCCGATTTTAGATCCATCTCCCGGAATAAAACGCCAGTTTCCTAATACATATTTTTCTATGAGTTGAGTAACCGATTCTGGTTGGCCAAATAAGTAAGGGCCATAGACCCGAGTGGGAGAAACAATTACCACATCTAAACCATCAATTACATAATCTTTTATTTTTGATTCAGAGAAGGCTTTTGAACTTTCATATTCATTAAAAAAATCAAAATTGCGTACCGAGTTTTCCGTAATCGTTTGGTTAGGCAAAGTGGCTCCAAACACACCGGCTGTGGAAGTGACCACCACTCGTATTATTTTGTGTTTTTTGGCCGCATCTAAAATATGATTGGTGGCTAATACATTAATATCGAAAAATGTTTTTGCATCTTTTGCCCAAACTTTTGCAAATGCAGCCAGATGATAAACCTGATCGCAACCTTCCATCGCTTTTTCAATGGAGGAAGCATCCAAAATATCTCCCTGAAAAAAAAGGATGTTGGAAAAGTGGATATGCTTCGATTTTTCCAAAGAGCGAACCAACGCATGAATGGTGTGTCCCTGTTCTGATAATTTTTTTACCAGATGAGAACCTATATATCCTGTTGCACCAGTTACAAAAATCTTCATATAGTTCTTTTATCTACAATTTTAAATTCAGGATGAAATTTTAATGCTACCAAAGAGTTGGACAATGCTAATGCCACATGAACAAAAAATGCCACCCAAATGGTTCCTGTTTGCATGGTGATCAGGCATAAAACTAGTCCCAGTACAGCGGCACCAATGGTTTCGTCTATGCCTTTTGGTATATGCGTGGCGGAATACAAAGCTATATTGATGCCAATGGCATTCCACACACCTATTGAGTTTGCCAAGGGGATTAATAGTATGCCACGGAACAAGAATTCGTAACCAAACAAATAAACACACCAGGCAAGAGAATAACGAAAAATTAAATTCTTATCCCAGGTTTTTGCCCGTATTTGTGGATATTTTGAGAAATTATTTGAACGCCTTGCAACAAACCAGTTCATTACAATAATGGGAATACATAGTGCCAGACACCAATTGAGGGTTACTAAATTCGTGCCTTTGCTGAAGGAAATGCCATAATTACTTAAACTATATTTGGGATTAAGGATAAGAAAGGTAATAGCGGGCAGGATGCCCATAATGATAAAACCAGCATACTTGGTGAATAGCACATGACGAATGGTTCCTTCATCTCCAGTGTATTTATTATAAAATCTTTGTTTTATTTTTTCAGAGGCAAAAATAAACCAGTAAATACTAAAGTAGAATGTAGATAAAATAATAGTTAGAAAAGGTATCAGGTCTTGCTCCCGGAAAGTGGTATCGTAATGCACGTAAATTTATTTTACGCCAAGTTAAAGTTTAAAAATTATCTGATTCAGATTTTTTGAGTGCAAATTGAAAACTTGAAGCAGTGTCTTCCTTTTTGTGTTTGTTACTTCGGTTTGAACAATCAAACCTATTGTTATTCTCATACAAAACCAAACATTGTTTCCATTTGTATGTATTGTGTTTCCTAAAAAAAAGGAATATACTTTTTCGGGGAGGTTGCCATCAGCAGATTCAGAAATAAGCAATATTTTTTTCTAATTGAACGGATTGTTAGACCAGCATTTAGATCCCGACAAGAATAGCCTATATGCTAGAAAGGGGGTTTTCAAATTTCAATGCTCAATCACAATTTGCAATCAAAATATATCCAGTATTTTTGCCCAATGATTTTACCAATTGTAGCATACGGAAATCCAATCTTAAGAAAAGTAGCAAAAGAAATCGATCCGGAATATACAGGATTGAAAGAGTTGATTGCCAATATGTGGGAGACAATGTATGCCAGCAATGGGGTAGGGTTGGCCGCTCCTCAGATAAATAAGCCCATCAGGTTGTTTGTGGTGGATTCTGAGCAGATTATCAAAGCTATGGTAGAGGATGAAGATGAGGATCTGGAAAAGTATCCTGGAGATTTAGGAATTAAACAAGAGTTTATCAATGCTTATATTAAGGAGCTTAACGGTGAGCCTTGGATATATAACGAAGGTTGCCTCAGTATTCCCAAAATAAGAGGGGATATAAAAAGACCTGAATCTGTGACCCTTGAGTTCGAGGACGAGAACTTTAATTTATATACACAAACCTTTACAGGAATTACTGCTCGGGTAATCCTGCACGAATATGATCATATAGAAGGGAAGTTATTTATAGATCATTTGCCCGCACTAAAAAGAAAGCTTTTAAAAAGTAAACTGAATGATATATCCAATGGAAAAATCAGGGTGGATTATAGAATGTCTTTCAGCTAATCCAGCAAACCACTATTGGCAAAACTAAAATGCCCGGATTCACTTACAATGATATGGTCAAGAAGTTTTATGTCCAAATAGGAGGCAGCCTCTTTCATTTTTTGGGTTAGTTTTTCATCGGCCTTACTTGGAGTCAGATTTCCGGATGGATGATTGTGGCTAATAATAATACTCACCGCATTTTTTTCCAGTGCCTTCTTAAGTATTATTCTGGGATCCGCAATAGTGGCAGTAATTCCACCCTGGCTAATAATATCAAAACTGATAATTCTAGCAGCCTGATTCAAATAGATGGCGGCGAAAACTTCATGTGCGTAATCTTTCAATCTTTCTCTTAGGAAATTGGCTATATCATCGGAGGTTCTGCAAAATTCTTTTTCAGGAATAGAACCATCTTGCCTGCGTCTGCCAAGTTCCAGCGCTGCAGCTACAGTAACTGCTTTTGCCTCACCAATTCCTTTAATGTTTGTTAGATCTTTAATAGTGAGTTTGCCCAGTTCATTCAGATTGTCATTGCCCAGTTTCAAAATTTCTTTTGCTAAATCTAAAGCCGATTTTTTAGGTGTTCCATTGTGAATCAGAATGGCTAGCAGCTCCGAATTGCTCAGATTGTTTGATCCGATTGCTAAAAGTTTTTCGCGTGGTCGATCATCTTTAGCCCATTGTTTAATGGTATTTTTAGGTTCCATAGCGTTTTGTAATAATATTAAAATCAATCAGTTGTGTAAAATATCAGTATTGTTTTTTGATATTCAAAAGTTCTTTTTCAAACGTCAGTTTTTCTCAAGAATAATAAACAAATAATCTATTGTTACTTGTACTATATCAATTTCTTGTATAAAAATATCAAATTTCAAAACCAAAATATGAAATAAAAAAATATCTTCGCCGCCTATTTATTACTTCTATGCAGGTAGCACAATCCATTCCACATGCAGCAAAAATTTTTTCCGGAACCGCTTCTGAGGCATTGGCTTCAGAAATCTGTTCACATTTTGGCTGCGATTCTGGCAAATTAAATATTCAACGTTTTGCCGATGGTGAAATATCTCCCAACTTTTTAGAAAGTGTACGAGGAGATTATATATTTTTAGTTCAGAGTACCTATTCGCCGGCTGATAATATTATGGAGCTATTGCTCATGATAGATGCAGCCAAAAGAGCCTCAGCCTATAAAGTAATTGCGGTATTGCCATATTATGGTTATGCCAGGCAAGACCGAAAAGACAGGCCTCGTGTGGCTATTGGTAGTAAACTCATTGCGAATATGCTTACCGCAGCCGGTGCAGATCGCATTATCACTATGGATTTGCATGCACCTCAGATTCAGGGCTATTTCGATATCCCCGTAGATCATTTGGATAGCCATGCTGTTTTTATCCCATACATTGAAAAGTTGCAGCTCAAAAACCTTACCTTTGCGGCCCCTGACGTAGGAGCTACCAATCGAATCCGAGAAATAGCTAGTTATTTCAATGCCGATATGGTGATTTGTGATAAGCATAGGAAAAGGGCAAACGAGATAGCTAGTATGCGTTTGATTGGTGATGTAGAAGGCCGGGATTTGGTTATTATTGATGATATATGCGATACAGGGGGTACACTAGCTAAATGTGCTGCACTAATTAAAGAAAGAGGTGCCAATAGTGTGAGAGCAATGATTACTCACCCACTATTGAGTGGTAAAGCTTACGAGACTATTGAAGCCAGCGTTTTGGAAGAATTAGTAGTTTGTAATACTATACCGATGATTAGAGCGAGTGAAAAAATAAAAGTGATTTCTGTAGCTGAGTTATTTTCTGTAGCTATTAAACACGCTTTTGAGAACAAGAGTATTACCAGTTTGTTTGTTCATTCTAACTTGCGAACAACAACCTAAATAGTAAATATTAAAACAACATAAAAATGAAAACAATTACAATCGATGGACAACTGAGGACCGAGTTTGGCAAAAAAGCCACCCGCCAGGTTCGCTCTCAGGGAAATGTGCCTGCTGTAATTTATGGGGGTGCTAAGGAAGTAAACTTTAGTGCACCGGCAGCAGCGTTTAAACCATTAGTTTATACGCCAAATTTCCAAATAGCTGAAGTGAAAGTTGGAGGTGATACTTATAGATGTATCCTAAAAGATTTGCAATTTGACAAAGTAACCGATGAACTCATTCACTTGGATTTATTGGAATTAGTAGAGGATAAAAAAGTTATTGCTGCTATTCCCTTGAAATTTACAGGTACCGCTAAAGGTGTACGTGCTGGTGGTAGATTTGTTTCAAAAATCAAATCTGTAAAAGTAAAAGCACTGCCAAAACATCTTACTGAAGTAATTGAAGTGCCTATTGATAATCTTGATATCAATGAAAACATTAGAATTGAAGATATCAAAACTCAGGAAATGGATATTCTGAACTCACCACGTATTCCTGTAGCTTCTGTAGAAATGACCAGACAGCTGAAACAAGAAGAAGCAGCCGCTGGTAAGAAATAAGTATAGTATTATTATGTTTTTGATAAAATGCCTGCACCTGCGGGCATTTTCTTTTTTAGAATATACGATTTGCCATTCAGTCTTGTTGGTTTTCGAACTAACATCAACAACGATTGGGAATGAAGAAGTTAAGGATAGAATAGTAAAAAATTTTACAAACTGTTTTCGACCCTGATTCTAAAATAAATTTTATTATATCGAAAAATTTCTAAGCTATTTTTTTGCTTAGATTTTGTAATTTTACGTTGCAACATGAAATTTTTAATTGTGGGGCTTGGCAATATTGGAAATGAATATGCGCATACCAGGCACAACATAGGTTTTGATGTAGTTGCTGCTTTTGTGCATAAACATGGTGGCCAATTTAAACAGGATCGATTAGCCTATGTTGCGGAAGTGAAATGGAAAGGCAAGTTTTTTGTTTGTGTATGCCCTACCACCTATATGAACCTGAGTGGTAGAGCATTCAAGTACTGGCTTGACAAAGAAAAAATTGGAATAGAAAATACCATAACTGTTGTAGATGAGTTGGCATTGCCAATAACAAAACTAAGAATGAGAGGAACTGGGAGTGCTGGAGGTCATAATGGATTAAAGAGTATTCAGGAAACAATAAGTTCCACAGATTATCCCAAACTTCGGTTCGGCATTGGACAAAATTTCCCAAAAGGAATGCAGTCTGAATATGTATTGGGAAAATGGACCAAAGAAGAAGAGCCTTTTGTGAAACTGAAAATAGAAAAATCGGTTGAAGCAATTGAAATATTTGCCTCTCAAGGTTTGAACGCTGCGATGAATAAAATTAATAATATAGAATTTATTGTTTAGATGCCTATAAAGCACAAAAAGAAAGTTATATGAAAATTTTTTGTATAGGTAGAAATTATGTGGCGCACGCCAAAGAATTAGATAATGAGGTGCCAGAAGAACCAGTTGTTTTTCTTAAACCCAAATCCTCCTTATTAAAGCCACATTTGCCATTTTATTATCCTGAATTTACTAACGAACTTCACTATGAAAGTGAACTGGTATTGCGGATTTGTAAAAACGGAAGATATGTGAGTAAACGATTTGCACATCAATATTATGATGCAATCACAGTGGGAATTGATTTTACAGCACGCGATCTCCAAAATGAACTTAAAAAGAAAGGACTTCCTTGGGAAAAAGCGAAGGCTTGGGATAATTCTGCTGTGATAGGTAAATGGAGACCACTCAGTGATTTTCCAAATCCGAAGAATATCAATTTTGGATTTTATAAGAATGATGAGTTGGTGCAACAGGGCAATTCGGGGAATATGATTTATGGATTCAATTCTGTGGTGGCAAATATTTCTAAATATTTTTCAATGAACATCGGAGATATTATTTTCACAGGAACACCCGCAGGGGTTGGCGAAGTGTTGCCGGGTGATCAGCTGGAAGGTATTCTGGAAGATGAAATTGTACTAAATCTTAAAGTACAATAAATTGTCCTAAATAAAAATTTCTAGAAGCTATGAAGTTTTCATGGCTTTTAATTTGGTTAAACTATATTTGCAACATTGTTTCAAAAGTGAAATCTGTCTATTTCCATAAAAAACTATTTGCAATTTGTTTGTTGCTGGTATTTTCAATTGGGGTCACTCCCAGAAAGTATCTGCATACTTTTTTTAGCAATCATACAGATTTTTGTTCGCATCATTCGGAAGGTAAAGATAAACATCTTAGTACCTATAAGTTTAATTGTGGTTTTGTGGAAATTGTTTCCACTCAGCCTTTTATAGCTTCACCATTTTTCCATCCGGAAAGTAGTAATCATCAGTCTCCCTCTTGCGTTTCGCCATATTATAATCCTGCAAATGACAGCAGTTTTAAATGCTTTTCCCACCGAGGTCCTCCCGCTATTTAATTAAATTCTTTCTCTCCTAATTGAGGGTGGTTAAAGACTGTTTTTTGATAGTTTTTGTAACCAATTGTCTTTCTGTTTCCAAATCATAAAACCTGCTACTGCCGGGTTTCACAAAAGATTTTATTAAAATGCGTTTAAAAATATATTTGTCAGCTTTGCTGATACTATTCTCAATGTCTATTAATGCCAATGAAGTCAAAGGCTCTATTCAAGGTCTTGTTATTGATGCTCAAACAGGATTACCTATGGAGGGGGCTACCATTTCAATTCCAGAAGTGAAGCTATCCACATTAACCAACAAATCCGGTGAGTATACTTTCAAATCTTTGCCTGAAGGGACTTTTACGATTATGGTTTCTTTTGTTGGTTACAAAACAATTGCTGAAACGATTATCATTAAAAGTGAGTTGTCGAAAGACTTTTCTTTACAACCTTCGATTGTTGAAAATGAAAATGTGACGGTAACCGGAGTGTCTTCCTCCTCCAGAATTAGTAGATCACCAGTTCAGGTAACAATATTTTCTAATATTACTGTCCGGCAAACTCAAAATTAAGGGCATAAAATAGGGGTGCTATTTTTTTGTTTGAAAAATGCACCCCTTTGGTTTATTTTGTAGTTACGACACAAACAAAATATACCGTGGGCAAAAATA